>Ga0315907_10002900_pt1 | contig 20913 bp, 27 predicted proteins | sample LakEriMetagenome_3_FD_203525 | JGI IMG/M metagenome (GOLD analysis project Ga0315907, IMG submission 203525) | Freshwater fungal communities from buoy surface, Lake Erie, Ohio, United States - Buoy 12 MA123 | ecosystem: Environmental > Aquatic > Freshwater > Lake > Lake biofilm | place: USA...
CTCTTCTGCTGAACCTGTTGTTGGTGTTAAACTAGCTGTTACAAATGATATATCATTCCAAACTACTTCTAATTTTGGTTGATAAATTGTATTAGTTTCTTTTGAAAAGAATTTAAGTAGTCCATAATCGGATGTATCGTTTTCAGCCTCTAAGCTATGATGAAGTATAAATCCATTATTTGATACTGAGCCACTTAACCATATATTAACAATGTTTGTAACATCCATTCTTATATCAGCTTCTTCATAATTATAAGATTGAGATGCTGAGCCGCTTAAATACCACACCCCACCTTCAGCGTTTGCTGAACCTGTTGTTGTGTTTCCGGATGTAACATAAACCGCTCCGCCCGCTGTTGTATCATATGAAACCCATTTATTACTTCCATTTCTATATTTCCAACTAACACCATCTGAAGTTATATTATCAAATTTAGTACCCGTTCCCATTGTCCAACTTTGAGAAACGGCGTTGGCATATATTGTATATTCCAATGGAATTTCTTCGGCTTGTGCTGATTTTAAATTTAAATACACAGTCGAACCGCTTGGTATTCCCATATTGGAAACATCAAATTTTATTAAGGTTCTTGCAATATCTTTTATAGAACCATAATATAGTTTACCAACCTCTAATATCTCATCTCTACCTGCGTTTTGTTCAGGTTGTTGTAGGTAGATACTGGCATCGTATGATGATGTGAAAAATTTATGCATATTATAAAGCTCTTCCTTTTATATCTTTGTTAGGGTATTTTACTTCGAAGATGCAAGGGTCTAAAGATGGATAAATTATCTTACCTTTAGTTGCTTCATCTATATTGTATTTATTTGGAGAATAGTTTCCATCTCCTCCACATAAGTTATATATCTTAACAGATGGTACACTCATTACACCTTCAACATTTGCGAGTATCAATTCTATTTCTGAAATGTTTATTGGTTTGTTAAATGTCCAATTATCTATGTTAAAATAATTTTGAATTTCTGTTAAACAATTTGCTACAACCTCTCTTTTGTTATAATTTGAATATACTACAACTTCAAAATCAACTCCTATGTTTACAATGAATCCATCTATAATGTTTACCGCATCGGTAATCATTCTATATTCTCCTATGTATGTTTTTAGGTTTTGCTTAACGGCTTGGTTTATTTGAGTTAGTTTCTTATTAACATCGTATCCTAAAACGTACATATTTATAGCAAATGGATTATTTACTTCTGCTATATTTGTTTTCTTTTGTGTAAGATATTTAACTAATTCTTTTTGTATGTCTTGCTTTGATTTATCTTTTAACCCCTCAACTAAACCAACAAACTCTGCTATATTTTGTGGGTTTGCAAGTATTGATGCCGGTGAGTTATTATCAACTTCTCCATCTGGACTTACATAAACTTTTGCAACACTACCATATCTTTCCGGCATTGATAATGCTCTAACTACATAATCTTGTCTAGTTACTGCTCTATTTTGAGAACCAAACATTGCTAATGCGTTTTGTCTGATTTCTTCTATTGATTCAGCCCCTCTACCACCGACTGCTGCTTCTAAATTTTCAACAGCAACAGTTCCTTTTGCGGCATTATATGAATTTAATTCATCATTTGTATTAAAAGATAATAAATCTTCTTCAAATTCAATTCTACGGATAGATGTTAAATCACCTTGGTTTATATTTGATGCTATACCACCACCAACTAAATACTTAACAGTTAGAGTGGTATTTACAGGCACTACTCCAAATGTATTTGTTTTTAAAAAATTAGATGGGTCTATTCCTTGATTCAATCTTTGAACTGAATTAGCTAATCCTAATCCCACATTTTTTGTATTTGGTAATAATTTTTCATCTTCGTATCCGGCTGAATTATTTCCACTACCAAATTGTAAAGTTATTGTATTATCAGAATTAACTTTTGCAGAAAATCTATGTGGAACTTTTTGTACTTCTAAAATGTATGGTACAATCGATGATGATTCACTTAGAGTTCCACCATTAGCTTCAGTATTTGGTTGCTCTACAAATATACTTTCTTGTGCTAAATAAGGAACTTCATAGTATTTTGTTCCAGAACCATCGGTAACATTTGTTATTGAAATGATATCCGTATCGGTTAATACGGCATTTGGATATTCTTCATATGAGCCAAAACTAATTGTAGTCGATACTTCTCTAGCAGAAATTGCTTTTACTTTTTTTGTAATTAAGTATTGTAGTGGTACACCATTACCATCTCTTTCATAAACATCAATTTCTCTATCAGTTGAATTTGAAAAATCTACCGTATCTACCGTTCTAAATACAACCGAATTATTTGTAGCCGATTCTATTTCCATACCATCTTTTATCTTTAAATAGTATGCTTCATTTGGTTCATAATTAGGTGCTCCTTTAGATGGAACTAATTGATATACAGTTATTGTAGTGATTGCCGGTGATGTAACTTTTGGTTTATACCCCATAGATTGTGCTAATGCTAAAACGTTCTTACGTTCTGTAGCATGTGCTAACATAGATTCTTTTAATTGAGTGTCCTGATAAAAGGATAGTATATCTCCAATTGCTGCGGCTTGTTCGATAAATACCATACCTGGAGATGCCTCATTAAAATCTGAATATGAATTTGGAAAATATGTTTTTGTATAATCAATAAGATTCTGCTTGAAAGAATCGAAATCCTTTCCTAAATAATTCAAAGTCTTTTTTTCTCCAAAGGTTTTTTTAATAGGATTTATTGCCATTTTACTTTTCTACATTTATTTGTACTGAGTCTGATAGTGATGGGTTTGATTGTAATGAAAACTTTATATCCAAAGATACTTTGTTTGTATCTATATCATTTTCATCATAATCGAATATTATTTCGTTTATATTTAAATAAGGCAACCATATTGAAACCGCATTTATTATAGAATTTTCTATTGATACTTCTATATTATCAATTGGTTCAAATAATACTTTCCAAACATCACAACCAAAATCAGGTTGCATTAATCTTTCTCCTTTTTTTGTAAGAATCAGACTTTTTAAATTATTTTTAGCTTGTTGTAATGTTGTGAAATTAGTTGAAAAAACCCCATTAGAATTAGATGATTGGTTTATACCAATACCTAAAACTTTATAGTCATTTTCAACTAAATCATCTACTTTTACTTTACCAAGCTCTATTGCCATTATTTAAATCTCTTTACTAATTCTGAATAATCTCTTGTCAATGCTTTAACAGTTGCATCTTGCAATGCATCTCCTGTTGATTCAAAGTTTGGTGTGTTTTGTGGAATATCATGTATCATTCTGTAATCCATAGTTTCCCACTCATCTTCCATACTTTGTTGTGGTTGTAGCATATCTAACACACTACCACCTGCTCCAGGCACACCACTTTCTGCTCTTTGTGCGGCAGTGAATGGTGTTGTTTGACTCAATACCTCATTTAGTATTGGGTTTTTTGTAAATTCTTTTACTTGTTGAGGTTTTTGTTGTACAATTGGTTGCTGTTTTTTAATATTTTTAGGAGCAACTTCTGTCATCTCTCTCAATGTTGGAGTAGATGTTTTCTTTTGTGAATTTAATGTAACTGCACCGGATTTGATTAGCTTTGCTAATTCTTCTTTAACTTGTTGTTTAACTTCACTCTTAACAACCTCCTTAATTAATCCGACTAATAATTTTGAATCCATAATAATTTGTATATGTTTAATAATAAATATTGAAAGAATAAATTTAATACGATTGTATTAACCTATGATTTTATAACCACTCCAATTGAGTATTGCCGGAGCGGGTGGAGCGGGTGGTGGATATTGTGCCATAACGGACATAATTCCACTAACTCCCATTAAATGGGTTTTAGCCACATTAACAAATGGGTTAATCATTATATTTGTTTGAAAACTAAATTTAATGGTTGGTGGTATAAAAAATATATTAGGAATTTGTGGTATTTTATCTTTAATCAAATCATAAGCCATTGCCAATAATTCCTCTTTGGTTGGTATTTTTTCTTCTACCATTTTCTTTAACTCTTCCTTTGTTGGTACTTTTGGTATATTGATGCCCGGCAGTTGTATTTCGGGAACTACACCATCTATTGTATCCTTTACAAATTTTTTAATTTGTTGTGGAGTTGGTTTTGGGTTTGGAATATTGTTAGATATTTCAACTGCGGTTTGTATGGCTGATATTATTGGTGCTAATATAGTTGCTTCTATTGGTATAATTAATTGAGCTTTTAATTGTTCAACTGCAGCTTCTAATAATTTATTCTTAGCTTTTTCTATAATTTCTTTTCTTTTTGGTAATGGTGGAAATGGAAATTTAATTGCTTTTTTTAATTGAGAACCTATTGATGGTTTTTTCTTTTTAGCCTGTTTTGCTTTTTGTATTATATTTTTTCCTGCTTTTATCGCAGGATGATTGGATATTTTAGAATCAACTGGTTCTTTTTTTAATATTTTTTGAATTACTTCATATACATTTACTTCACCAATTGGTGGTATATTAATAGTTTGTTCTTTTAATTTATCTTCTAATGCTTTTGTAGCTTCTACTTCAGCTTTATGTAGCGCAGCTGAGGCTGCTAACATTATTGGGTTTGGACCAATATTCATAATTGTTCCTGGTGCTGGTGGAGTTGATTGCCATCCGGCAGGCTTTAGTAATGGGTTTGGTATTGGTGCCATTTCAGCGCCTTGCCAATATGCATCGAATGCGGATGGGTATATTTCTTGTAGTATATTAAAATTTTCACCATCACTATCTTGTCCTTTTTTTAATGCTCTTTTAATAACATCAGCCATTCCGCTAACGTTACCATTTATAACAGGAACACCATATAACATATCACCACCTCTTTTTATACATTGGTCATATTCTTTAGCATAAAAATCAGCAAATGCATCTGTATCTTTTGCGAATTGAAAAGATACCATAGATTTTAAAACATTTATTTTAAATAGTGTCCAAGACATTATGATTTACTTAAAAAGTTCTTGGCAGATAATAAAGTATTTAATTTTCCTTTTATCGCTTTGAATGCTGCTATATTTACTGGGCCAGTTGCTGTTGGTCCAACTGGTGTTGCATATATTTGCTTCGTTATTTCATCTATTAACTCACCCATTATTTTTACTAATTCGCCACCCATAACCATCTTCTGAACAGCTGCACCAGCTGCTCCTTCACCTTTATCTTTACCCAAATATATTTTACCATTATCTGAATTTAAAAAGATATTGTTAGAACCTTCTGAATGAATTGTTATATTTTTCTTATTATGAAAGTATATTTCTTTTTCAGCATCAATAGAATAATTACCATCGGTAATAACACCCGTATTACCTTTACCAAATATAATAAATTCTTTTGCTTTAGCTGATAATATAATTCTATCTGAATTTACAAATAACTGGTCTCCACTTAAATCTTTAGAATTGGGATAATCTTTAAATCCTTTCTTTTCTTTTTTTATTTCTTCTTTAAATGGAACTTTTATTTTATTAGATGTGATGTAAATAGATGTACCATCTTTATTAATATCCTCATCAATCAATTCACCAATCTTTTTAGAATCTAACTCTGGGTTTTGTTTATTACGAATGAATATACCAGGTGATGATGTTTTACCATCTTCGGTTAAATGAAATTCACTAAAGCGAATCGTATTGCCAACTCTACCACTTATGATAGTATCGCCTTGCTTTGGTTTTAAGAATTTAATTTTTTCGTTTACTTTATATTCTTCCGTAGAACTTTTTTTATTTTCAGAATTAGTTTGACCACCCGAATCTTTTGTTTCTCTTAAACTCTGACCATTACCGCTTGATTCTTTTGGTTTATTGTTGCTGGTTGGTTCTAATGCTTTATATGTAACATAATCTCTTCTATAATTAGAATATGGTGTTACTGAATATGGTAGCCAAAATATATTAGATTTATCTATTTCGATTATCAATACAGTTTCTCCCTTAATTGGTATTGTGAAATTATTCTTATCGAATGGATAAGCATAATATTCGGTAGTCATATCTGGGTATATAAAAGTTATAGCCCCATACATTCTTGCATCTTTATCAGAAAAATCTTTGTTTTTATTATATACAGACACAAAATCTGCATCTTCACCCTTTTCATATGGAGTTAAATCCACATCAATAGGAAATACTTTATCTACCGTTGCTAAATATGATTCAATACTAGCCATTAAATTTTTGATTTAATATCATCTAATTCTATTTGAATATCAACCAATTTTTCTTCATTTTTCTTTTCAATTTCGTTTACTGTATCTTCTAATTCAGTAAGTAATTGATTTTTTTCATGCTCACTTAACCAACCATCTTCACCAATACCCTTTGCCTCTGCTGCTGCTAATCTTTGTGCAATTGTTGCAAGTTTAATAAGATGGTCATCGTTCTTAACCGATACCTCTATTAAGTCTTTGATAATTGGAGCAATAACAGTTGCTTCACCAACATTCTTAATTAGTTTCCTCAATGATTCAATCAAATCGGAAATGTTTTTCTTTTTGTTTTGTTGGTTTTCGTATATATCTTTAAATAATGATGATAAATTTTTACCATCAAATAGTTGAAATTCTGATGCCATTATATTATGTTGTTATCTACTATATAATTATAAAGTTCTTCACTTATTAGATTATAACCATTTTCATTGGGGTGTTTTGATGGTATTTCTTCAAATGAATTGGGGTATTCCCAAGCTGATTCATCTGATGTTTTAACTAAGAAATCCCTAATGGTTTGTTTAGCGAATCCCCAATAATTTTTTTTATTTATCAAATGTGTAATATCATCTTCTCTATTTAAATCTTGCACCATCATATCAAAAGCATCTAGCATTAGATATTTAACGCCATATTCTTCTAACATCTTTTGTAAGAAAACAATATAATTTTGATTTATTATATTATAATAGTTTTGATTAAACATATTTTCTAAAAAAAACTTTTTATATTGTTCTAAAAATCCGTTGTACTTATCATCACCATATTTGTAAGATTCAAAAAACTTATGTGGTAATAGTGCTAGTTCTTTTACAGACCAACTAATCCATTCACCCTTTGGTAAAAAATGTACGTGGTCTCTTAATGATGAACTCCACATTATAATAACCAAATCTCCTTTGTGTATTTTCCCATTTCTTAAATCTGCAATTACATCGTTAAAAATTAAGTTATTCGCTCTACCACTCCATCCATTATTTTCGTGGTCACATCTTAATTTACTAGCTAATTTTATTGGCCAAGAATATTTGTTTCGAAAATCTTTAAGATACATTCTATCTTTTATAGAATTTTCTTCATCCAATCTACAGCCTTGACCTTCTGTCCAACTATCTCCGTATGCGTATAATTTCATTTCTTATCAATTAAATAATTACCCAATACTAAATAATCCATATCTGAATTTAAGAATGTCCAAATTGCTTTTTGTGGGTCATTAGTCATTGTATGTCCTCTTAAATTAAACGATGTGTTTAATAGTATTGGTGTACCACTAACCTTTTTAAATTCTTTAAGTAGCATATGGTAAAGTGGGTTTTGCTTTTTCGTAACTGTTTGTATTCTCGCTGATTTATCAACGTGGGTTACAGATGGTATTGATTTATAATCGGTTACTTTAACAACCTGATTCATATATGGAACTTCTCCTTCGGAAGTAAAGTATTTTTCATATTCTTCAAAAACTACCGATGGCGCAAATGGTCTAAACAATTCTCTCTTTTTAACTACTCTATTTATCCTATCTCTTACATCTGATAAGTGTGGGTTAGCCAATATAGAACGATTGCCCAATGCTCTTGCACCAAATTCAGTCCTTCCTTGAAACCAACCGATTACAGAACCTTCATTTATAAGTTTAGCAACTTCTTTACATAACTCTTTTTGAGTATCGTAAAATTTTATATTTTTTGTTGGTACATCTTCTCTTAATAATGTATTTAAAAATTGGTCATTATTCCATTCAGGTCCTAAGTATGGTGATTGGTTATCCCCACCTTTTACTTTTGCATTACCTAATATGTTATGCCAATGATATAAACATGCTCCAATTGATGAACCCGCATCGGATGGGGCAAATGGAATCCATATTTGTTTAACTGATGTATGCTTTTGTATTTTTCCATTGGCTGTTCCATTGTAGGCAGAACCTCCTCCTAATACTAAATTACCAGTATCGTATTGCTGCATTGAGTGATTTATAAAATAATAAAAGCAGCTTTCGTACCACTTTTGTAAAGCGGCTGCCAAATCCATATGATGTTGTTCTATTTTTGATTCAGGTTCTCTTGGTTCGAATCCAATTAGTTTAACTAATTTGTATGTGTACATATCGGTATTCGAATATTTCCAAGTAAAATATTTTTGATTTATTTTTATATTTCCACCTATATCAAAATTAGATATTTTATCAAAGATATCTTTAAATTTTGTTGAATCACCATATGGTGCTAAACCCATTACTTTGTATTCTCCATTATTTGGTTTGAACCCTAAGTATGAAGTTATTGTTGAATAGACCAACCCTAATGAATTTGGAAATGTTAGTGAATGAATATCTTCAAATGTATTTTCACTACATTTTGTAACTAATGCAGTTTCCCATTCTCCTACCCCATCTATTGAAATACCAACTGCCTTATCAAATGGTGAAGTATAATATGAAAAAGCTAAATGTGAATGATGGTGTTTTATGTATTGAATATCTTTTACATAATTTAATCTTTTAGCCAAATACATTGAAAGATTTCCCTCTGCTTCTTCAAATTCTTTTTTAAAAGCTTTCCAAGTCTTTCTGTTTTTCCACCAGTATTTTCCTAAAGTGTTTTTTACTCTATCATATTTTAAATTCGGGTTTTCATACCAACATATTGTATCTATATCAGATATTGTTTTGTTGGAATATTGTAATAACCATTTTATTGCTTTAATTGGAAATGAATTATCGTGCTTAATGCCTGATAATTTTTCTTCCTCTATTGCTGCTATTACTTTTCCGTTCTCAAATAAACAAGCGGCAGAATCGTGATAGAATGCCGATATACCTAATGAAACCATATTATTAAATTTTTATATCACCATCTCTATCAAACTCATTATATAACTCCATCTGTCTTTCTTTCATTTTGTTGACAACTTTAGTTATATAGTGTGTAGGATAGCCGGTCATTTCTCTAATAAGTAGATACAATGATTTTTTATTGAAGCTTTCAATGTAATTTGCTCTTCTAAAGAGCTCTAATACTGCATCTGCAATTTGGATATCTCTTTTTTTCTGAAAGAAGTTTTCTAAGTGAGTATCCCAATATTCTAACATTCGTTCATTAAAAGTTCTATGTTCTGCATTACGAACTTCTTCTGCCCAATTATTTTCCGTATCCCAATTATCCGGCAGAGAGGACATTACATCTGTATCTTTATATCTTTTGTAGTTGGAATTATTGTTTAGAATAAGATAGTTTCTGGCAACAATAGTAAAGTAAGAGAATGCTTTTCCCTTACCCTCTTGGTACATATGAATCTTCTCAATCATAAAGGCAACTACTTCTGCCATTACATCTTGTGGGTCATCATCGAAGTATGTGAACTTCCATTTGTTATAAACAATTTCAGCCAGCTTTTCAAATGAATGCTGAATTCTATCTTTGTATAATCTATTTTTTATACGCTGGTCATCGGTTTTATTATATTCGATGATAGCATCTTCTGTATCTTTTGTAAAATATATTCTGGGTACTCTTTTTCTAGGCATTTTTAAAATTGTTTGAAAAGTTCGATTGTATCCTTTACTTGTGTAAATAAAGAACCTACTTCATCATCCTTCTCAAACATTTGCTTAGAATCAATTTCACGCAATGTCTCCAGTAATGTTATATTATATTGTTCTTGTTGTTCTATAAATTCTTCATATCTCTCTAATTTACTTAGAAGATTATAAATTGTATATCCAGCAACTGCTAAGCATACAACTAAAAATATTATTACTATTTCCATATTATACTACTTCATATCCTTTTAAAAAATAATCGTTTGCTTTTTTATACTTTACTTCCACTAATTCACCATCCGGTGCTTTCATAACAATCTTATCATTTCTACCATATGTTTGCTTTTTAACAACAGTTGTAGAATATACTCTATCTTTAATTGTAATACCATCTAGGTGGTCTATTTCATGCTGAACCACTACTGTTTTCATAGTATCATCCGATACTTTTTCTCCCTTTCTATCTTCTTCTGGATTTATTTCAAATCGTAATTCACCCAAATTATCAGTTTGTACAACAACGTATGTAGCACGAATAGTTCTTACAGGCTTTTTTATTGTATCTGGAATAGATAAACAACCTTCATAGAAAATAAACCCATCATTAGAACGTTCTTTAATAACAGGGTTTAATAGAAATAGTTCAACATCGTTAAATTTAATAACACATGCTCTTTTATTTACACCAATTTGGTTTGCAGATAATCCAACTCCGCCTAATCCTTTGAGTGCTGCAAATAATGTATCTTTTAATACATCTGCTTCAAATTGAGTCAGTTCGGATTTAGGAACTGGGTTTTTTAAGAATTTTGCAAAATCCGAATTTGGCATTCCGGTTTGTTTTTTATCAACTATTAATTTCATAATATTTAATTTGTTATTAAAATAATTCCTAATGTTATTATTAATCCAATAATAGCATAAAAGGATACATCTTGTGAGAATTTAATTTGTTCTGGTCTTTTGCCTTGATTTTCCATTTTATTTTTGTTTTTTTAATCCGTATTTTATATATTGATACCAAACTCTTTCATGTAAAAAATAAATAATAGGTTTAAACAATAATTCACCCATTCCAACCATTCCTGCCCACTTTAATGGTAATCCTGCGGCTAATGTTAGTAATATAGTTGTTATTGTTCCAACGAATCTATAACTTATACTCTTAGCTATGTGTCTTTTTACTAATGGCATTTATAATATATTTTTTTTAATTACTTCTGTGTTTTTTATGTGAATTATCAATGAGTTTCTAATACCTTTGGTTATTTCTTCAACTTCATGTTCTATTGTAGATTCAAATATATAACAATTTCCTACAACTTTATTTAGTGTTAATACTTTATTGTTCATAGTATCATATACTTTTAAATCGCCGCCTTCAAACTCATCACTTAGTAAAACACCTAAAGTATATATTCTTGGATTTGTATCATTTGGAGATAAATCTATATGTTTTGAAAATTTATCACCAGCTTTATATGTTAAAATATTAGAATCTAAATTAAGCTTTGTTGTTTCTATATAAATTGATTCGTATATGAATTTTTTTATAATATCTAAGAACCAACTATTATCTTCGTTATCTAATACTTTATATTCATCAAATGAAGCTTTTACACCATTTTTATTATACAAAAGAAATCCATCTAATTTTGGAGCAGTTGTTACTATTTCTAATATTTTAGAACATTCGCTTTTTGTAAATATTTCTTTTTGTATAAACATAAAAATAAGTTATTTTGTGGTAGTTTCATTACCATTGGAATCAATAACTCCTTTTCTAATTTTAGTACCACTTATTTCCGCAATTTCGGTTGGTGGTTCGTGGAAAATAACATCGTATCCAACGCCTCTACCATAGTTTACTGATTCAATATCAGGGATAATTGATACAAATAATTTATCCCAATTGTTTTGAAAAAATGGTTCGTTTTGTAACATAGTTAAAACTTCTTGAGCTGATTTAGGATTGTTCTCATCTTTTGGAACATCTCTAATTGCAACCCATACATTTTTTCCTTTATCCATTTGCTGGCGGATTAACCATTCATGTCCTTTATGCCAATTCTGCCATCGGCCTATGAACAATGCGTACTTTTTCATTTATACTTTTTTTTAAATAAGGTAATATGGCTAACTCCTTACCTTTAGCTTCTACCATAACATCAATATCTAATCCGTATGTATTTGGTAGTGAGTTGATATATAATGAGTGAGCTTGTGGTTTTTCTTTTGGATTATTTTCGTGCAATGCTTTTGATTCTGAATAATGAACCTCTTGTCTGATATCTAATGGCCAAGTGGTTGCTGCAAGTTTAAGAGCTTGTTCTTCTGATAAATCACCTGTACAAAATTGGTGATGATGGTAATCAAATACAATTGGAATGCCTGTATGATTATGAATATACATAAGGTCTTTAACTGAATACATTGAAGCCTTATCATCATTCTCAATTGTGAGCCTATTTTGAACCGATTTAGAGAGTCTTTTGAAGTTAGTGATAAATCTATCCATAGCGGATTGTTTATCTCCATAGACACCATTACAATGAATATTAATGTTATTGTATGTGGTTTTAGATAAACCCATCATATCAAATATCTTACCATGTAGTTCTAAATCTGCAATTGCGTTAGTTACAACAGTTTCATTTGGCGAAGTAAGTACACAAAATGGGCCAGGGTGTGAATTTATACGCATTTCCCAAAACTTAGCGAAATCACCTGCTTTTTTGAGTTCTGATTTGATTTGTTTGTAGTCTTTGAGTTGGGTTAAATCGATATGGTCGCCCCACGGAATTATTGCTGAAGATAAACGGAAAAAGTTGATACCATTTAATCTATTCCATTCTAATATTTTGATAATATCACTTGCATTAGCTAATGCCAGTTCGGATACATAATCTAACCCTTTAGATTCAAAGGTTCTTTTAACCATTGTACGATTAGTAGATACTTTCTTACCCATCGTCATATTAATACAAGCGTATCCTAAATTCATATTTAAAGTTTATTAGTTATATTCAAATATAAACAAAAAATATGAGAAAACCAAATAAATTAATATGTTTTTACGTTTTCTTGTTCGCTTCGGATTCTAGCTAACTCTCTAACTGTACCTTTTTTGTTATTTAACCAATAGTTAACCGCTTTTGGGTTATTTATCCACAAACTACGATTATTCCATGGAAATTCGGGATGCATATATTCTTCCCATTTTAAATCTGGCATTTCTGTTGTGGTTTGTTGGTTATTTTCCACATTAAGTACATTTTCTTCCTCTAATGTTGATTTTTTTCCACTATCTTCGATATTTTGTGAATTATTTTCCACTATATCCTCTTTTTTATCACCATATACCTCATATAACCCCAATTTTTCATCATTTTCCATCATTTCTATCAGAGCTTCTCTTTGTTTACGCTTTTTATCAGAAATTAATCCGTTAAAAGCGATAATTAAAGCAACTGCGAGTGGGTCAAACACCAAAACTATCAAAAATATGAAAAATTTCACTACTTGAGCCAATTCTACATTGAATGCTTCGGCTACAAATCGGAATCCACCCACTTCTTTCTCTATATCAATGTTTGCGTTTTTAATTTTATTGATTTCTTCGTAATTTTTGTTATTTTCTTCAGTTAAAGTATTAATTTTTGCTGAAATTTGAGTAATTTCCTTATCAGCATTACGAACCATTTGAGAAAGACGTGATGTTGAACCATTTCTTTCAACAACTTTTGAAATATTTTGCTCTTGTGAGTTACGAATGTTTTGTTGATTGGTTAATTGAGTGGTATAACGAGCAATTTCACTCTCATTTTGCTTAATTTTTGTATCAAAAACGGAAATTTCTCTTTCAATCTGCATCAACTGAATGTTTTGTTGTTGGAATGCGTTTGAAAGGTAACCAAAAATACCGGCAGAAGTGATTAACATCAATACACCAACGGAAATCGTTATGTACCATTTATTAAATCCACTAATTTCATCCCATTTTTGCTTCAAATAAGTAGCCGCAACTAACTTTGCCAGTTCTAATGCGGAAGCCATTATCATTACCGATAGTGAAGCACCAGCGAATAATACACCTAGTCCCGTTACGGAGAAGTAAGCCGCACATCCTGCGATAATTAGTGCGGATAGACCCACTAAAATCTTAAGCCAATTCATATTATCTGATAATTGATACTAATTCAGAAGTACGCTCTACTATTTTTCGAGCATCTTCAATTGTTTTATTAATATCTGATGGTGATAGTTGTTGGGCACCATTTGCTACGTTTTGTATGATGCGTAGTTTACCATCTAATGATTCTAACAATGTTTGTATTTTTTCTGTATAATTCATAATAATAAGTATTATTAAATAAAAAAGGTGGTAACTTTCGCTACCACCCTATAAATATACAATAAAAAAATGAATTAACCAACTTTTATTGAAACTTTCTTTGGCTTAGATTCTTCTTTTCTTTCTATAACCAATGTAAGAATACCATTTTTAAATTCTGCTATAGCGCTTCTACCATCTAAATCTTTACCTAAAGTAATTCTTTCATCGATATTAGCTACTAATTCATCAAACGGCGTTTTTTCTTCCTTACTTTCTTTTTTTGCTTTGATTTCAATCTTATCCTCATAGCAATTGATATCAATGTTTTTAGGTTCGTGTCCTAATACCGATAGAGCTATGTAGGCTTTTTCATCCTTTACATCAACTGCAAATTTAGAAGGAACAAATGTTCTCGAATGTGTTTCCCAAAGTGGTTTGTTATCAGCCACTAATAATTTCTCAACGAATTTGTCAAAATCTGAATAAAACATAATTAAATAATTTTTAAGTTAAACAATATACCCTATATGTTCAACTTTTATACCAACCCTCTTTTTGTAACAATTTACTGACAAAATTACATTAACTTTGTTACAAATCGGAAAATTAGTCAGATTAAATTTCGTTACTTTGTGATTCTATTACTGTGGATATATGGTCCGCCCAATGCATTATATATGGAATCTTATATTTCATTCTCTTACTAATATCAAATACCTTTAAGTACTTCATATTATCTTCATCATATAATCCATCAGTAAGTTTCATACCAAAATATTCGGCCTCTGAAAAAGTAATACCATATTGTTGTAATACGAATATAGTTCTATCCGTATGAGTCATATGGTGTAATTCTGGGTTAGCTGTATATACTTTACCTTGGTTCTTAATATGCCAATCCGAAGGATTTGGGATGTAGTATGGTTTATTTTTTAAACCCAATTTACCTAAGTCGTGATGTAATGCGACAAATATTAATTCTTCGTCTGTAAAATCTACTTTACCGCCCAACTGAACAAATAATTCTTTAACTTTAAGTGCGTTTTTACAAACATTGAAAATGTGGTCAATGTAACCACCTGTATAACAATTATGGTATCCTGCATTACCACTTGCTGGCGCAATTGCAAGATTTTGCCCTAACTCACCTTCAGAATACATATGTAAAAGCCTCTCTAATCTTTCACCTGTAAAATACTTCTTAACTACTGCTATGAACTTATCGTAGTTTTCTTTCAATTCTTTTTCTGTCTTTTGTTTCATATTTAAGTTTTAATTTTCTAGTGCTGTCTGCTTTCTGTTTAAGTATTATAAAAAGATACCTCAAATATACAAAAATTTTTTCAAATTTCCAAATTAATACAGGTCTTTTTTTGTCAAAATTTTGTAAAGTATTTCCACTTCCTCTTCTGTGGTTAATTCTGGCAGGTCCTCATCGAATAATCGCATGGTATATAAGGTAACCCCTTCTTCGGATTCAAACTCTGTTGATTCGGATGACCACAATGATGGGATTGATTCTAAATTATTTTCTAACTCTTGTTGTGTTACATCAATAAGTGGTATGATGTAGTAATGGTAAGTATCTTCTAAATTTTCATCCTTCACCTCTAATTTGATGCATGGATTCCATTTAGTAAAACTAACGTCTGTTATCGGAGTTTCTGGTACAACTATCATAACCGCAAATATAAGAATAATATTTGATTAAACCAAATATTATACTAATTTTTTAGATATGGGTATTTCTAATATATTTGTTTTTTTATATCTGTATTTTGAATTTAACATAGCATCGCATTTTGGATTACTTATATTCAAATAATTCATCAACTTAATTCTATCTATGCCGGTTTCGAAAATACCCTCATATGTTATAAATAATTCTATATGTGGGTTATTTAAAATATCATTTTGCATTACATTGATATCTGATTCAATTGATTTTATTTTATCTTCATTTTCAATAACCCAATTTAAGTCTACCAAATAATTACTATGCCAAACATTTGTTTCTAATGCAATGGCATTACTTTCTGCACATTCTCTTACGTTTGTACGAGTTATTCCTATAATTTTATCCCAATGAAAATGTTTTACTCTATTCCACTCTTCACCCGGAAATACTTTAACAACCATCGGGTCATTTTCTTTTCTCAATTTATTTAAAAATATATTAACATCATTTCTCCATTCTGAAAATGGTTCGTGCATATATTCTATATTGGTTTCATATCCAATCCATTCACCAATTCTAGTACCACCAACTCTGCCTGCGGCAATTAATAATATTCTCATATTAAATCATATTACGTTTACCATTTCTATACTTCTTAGAATTATCTAATTTTAAAACAGTCGATATTTTTAAATAATCTTTTACTGATTTTAAACCATTACCATAATATAAATCCTCATATGTAATGTGTAAGCAATTTTCACACTTACTTAGTATCTGATTTTCTTCTTTTATAATTTGCTCCATACGATTTAATTCATTGGTATTTTCTTTTAAGAATGAATCATCTATTGTATATGGAGAAAAATATTTTTTAACATGTTCTGCGTATAACCTACTTTCAGCTTGCTCTTTTAGATTATTTCTGACAAGAACAATACACTTATCAAAACTATTTCTAACTAAATCATATTTAGCTTCCGATGGAGTTAATTTTATTATAATATTTTCTACATCATTTATTATTTTTGAAAAATTTTTATTGTTATAAAACCCTTCTCTTTGATAATCACATTTATAATGGGTCATCAACAGTTGAGCTAACGATGTTGAACCCGTTCTGTGAGTTGTGTATATTAGTAGTTTCATTTTTAATAAAATTTATAATAAAATTTGCTATATTAATATGCCCATCATAACTAGGATGCCAATCGTTTATCCAACCATTAGTATCCGCATATATTGTTAGGTTTAATTCGTCCACAAATCCGAACATCCCTCTCGGATGTATTTCCATTAGATTAGTTGGTTTCGATAAATATTTTGGCCAAATATCTTCATTTATAATATATGTAGTTATTCCCATTGATTTTAAAATCTTTGTAAATTCTACAATTCTCCAAATACTACGTTCATAATATTTTTCAGTCATAATAAATTCTGAAAAAAAATTGCGAATTGTATCGTATTTGGTTTTATTTAACTTTAAATTATTATTTTTTAAATCCTCTTGACTGTTTACATATTTTAATATATTTTCAGATTCTTTACGATACTCTTTTAGTAAACTAGTAACAAATATAGGTTTAAGAAAATAAGGAGAATCAAACATATTAGTTCCCATTAAAGTATTTTGTTTTAAAAAAGGAAAATCAAATCTACCAATGGTAGATGTTTGTATTATAACAATGTCGGATGGAGTGATAGTTGATGTATGTTCCAATAATGTATCAAAAATAGTATCAGTAGTAATACCATTTTTGGATAAATCCACTAACTCTAATGATAACGAGTCTGCGACAATCTCATTCCAAATTTTTTTACCAGCTACTATATAGTTTTTAAAAGGACTAAGATAGTTATGAGCCGGATTATCAAAATATTTACATCCATGTCCTGCAGTAAAGCTATCCCCAAATGTCCAAAGTTTACTCATATTAAAAATTTATAAAAATAATCTGATTGAATAAATTGTCCTTTTTCACCAAAATGACTATCGATTAATTTACCCCCTGTCTCTGTAGTTATATCTTCTGCGCCCAGCCTTATCAAATCTTCCCTAAAATTATTTGTTGATAAATAATGGGGTTTGTTTAATTTTTTATCAAATGTCCAATAGATTAATTTAAATCCAATTAATTTAGATAATAAATTTATAATTACCTCCCAATTATAAACTTCATTAATCCATTGAGTGTTAGTTCTATTATACAGAATTGAATTAACAACATCTATATTTATACCATTTAATAAAACAGGATTATCAATGTGTTCCGGTTTAAATTGATTGGGCCTTATTGTAACAAATCCATTCGTTGTTTCATCTACTAATCTAAATCTTTGAACGTAACCCCAACCAATGATAACAATATCGTATTTTTGTATTTGCTCCACACATCTACAAAACATATCAAATATATCATAGTTGGATTGGCCTGAAACAGCCATATTTTTTAGTTCCGTTCCTAATTCTTTTGATAGTAATTCGGACCAGCTTTTTGGGAAAGTACCACCCCTATATTCTTTGTAATACTTAAATCTTCTTTCTTTAGTTTTACCAAAGATAGCTGAATTGTTATCACCAAATACCCATAACTTATTCATAAATTATTTTTTAGATATTAAATCATAAAAATATTCAGATAATATTTTGTGGCCGTTCTCACTATAATGTCCATCGTTTATATATCCATTAGTTTCATCTGATATCTTTTCTAAATCTTTTATACATTCAATTTTAATAATATTCATATTATTATTAATAAATTGAAATGGAGACCAATGAATTACCTTACATTTATTATTTAAATAAAGATTTATTATTTTGATAAATCTATTTACTTCATATTGAAATAACGCATTATCCCTATTAATCAGTAATTCGGTTATAGTTTTTAATGATATATTTTCAAATTCTTCTGTATTTGTTAGTGTACTTTGGGAGAACGATACGGTATCCAAATTGAAATTATTTGGTCTAATTGTTACAAAAGAATTGTTTTTACCAACTAATCGAAATCTAAGGGTAGATGACCAACCAATAATTACAATATCATTTTCTTTTATACTATCTATAACATCCAATATTGTTTCAAATATAGTATAATTATCGATACCACCTATTGCACAATTAATTAACCTATGTTGGATTTTTAAACTTAAAAAATCTCCCCAAACAAGTGGGGTATATCCTTTCCAATTTTTATACTTTAATCTCCAACTTTCTAAATTATTTAATTTATTTGTTGCAGAGAAGGAATCGCCAAATACCCATAACTTATTCATTCAAATATAATTAAGAATGCTTTGCCTTAATGGCTGCGAATAAGATTTGTAATAATGATAAAGAAGCCGCTTTATCGGAAGGAGTAGCTGATGTTTTTGTGCTCATTTTATTTAAATTTATTTTTGTTCATCATATACTAAAATACCATTAGCATAAAAATTATGATTATTTTCTACAAATAAGTTATATGTTTGAATAGGTGATACTATTTCTGTTATAGATTCAATTTCAACTTTGTTACCATTAATATCAATACATACACTACTAATATCCATTTTAAGGATTTCACCATTATACCATTCTTTTGTTTTTTCTGGACTATATGATATTAATGTACCATCTATATTATAATATGGATGGTCAAATGTGTTTAAAATGGATGTACCATTTTTGAATTTAATTTCTATAATATCATTTTGTATTGGAGAAACTATTTCTAATACTTTATTTAATTCTTTTTGGTTTGTATTGAAATTGAAAGACCAAACTAAATCACCCACTACTACATCTTTTATCTCTTTCTCAATTCCATCCATTGATATTAGTGTATCTTCCGAAAAACAACAATAAGGGTATGTGTGACATTTATTGTGTAATAATATATTACCAACATTATTTTTGGTAATATCATTATGCGTTGTACCGGCAACAAATACATCATCAGGCTCTATGTCTAAAATAGTAATACTACCGGAATACCATACATTTTCTTTAGATATTATTGGTAGAGCAATTTGATTTGTAGTTACTATATAATCATTTAAGTTAACATCAGCCGCACTTACGAATCGTATATTATTATCAACCGAACTACTTATTACTAATAATTCACTATTAGATAATATACTAGAACCACTAATTGTATCATTACCATATACTATATTAACTAACCAACCCTCATAAGCTTTGTTAGTAATAAAATTTACCGAAGATGTTTCGTATGTGATAGTATTCAATTCAGATGATGATATATACCAATCCAATGTTTCTTCCGCTGAAGCTGTCAAACTTAAATTAGGGAATCGAACCGATTTTATAGTATCTCCCATTGATAGCGTTTCTATGTTAACCACTTCTTCAATACCATTGACTATTTTAACAACTTCATAGCTGCCGGGTACACCAAATGATAAATAATTTGGGTTAGAGAAGTACATAGCTCTCCATTTATTATCAAGTCTATTGTTTGTATAGGTTATAATAGATGTATCTAATGGTAATTGATTGTTGGTGATACTAATACCAATTGGTATCATAGTTTCAACATCTGATAATAAAATAACATTTAATCGTATTATATTACTAATTTTACCAGCAGCATTTAAATTTGTATTTATTTCAAATTCTTGTATCATATAATCATCCGCTAATTCGGATTTTAAAGTATCCAATTGCGTTGATGATGTAATATTATAAAAAGCTGGATAGTCAATTCTATCAAAATCTGGCAAAGACTTCTTTACTATTACATTTGGTGATAATCCATTATCAACTAAATTAGTTAGATTATCTAAAATTGAATCATCGTCTGTATATTTAACATATGTCTTTGGTAGTATATTTTCATTATTCGAATCAAACAACAATTTTGCAACAGCCGATTTATCTCTACAATATGTATCATCTATAATAGCTGTTGCATCATATGAACACCTTAAATAAAATGTATTAGGTTCATCTGTTATAGATGGTGCAACCACACTATTATTATTTACCCAAATAGTTGAAAATTCTATTGAAAATTCATTACATTTGGCTTCAAACAAATTTAATACCGCATCAACAACGTGCTTCTTTTTATATATCATTACAAATTTAGT
>Ga0315907_10002901_pt1 | contig 20912 bp, 19 predicted proteins | sample LakEriMetagenome_3_FD_203525 | JGI IMG/M metagenome (GOLD analysis project Ga0315907, IMG submission 203525) | Freshwater fungal communities from buoy surface, Lake Erie, Ohio, United States - Buoy 12 MA123 | ecosystem: Environmental > Aquatic > Freshwater > Lake > Lake biofilm | place: USA...
CCTTGCCCATGCCCAGTTGCTGCATTTGGCGCAGCATAGGAGCCGCTTGGGGGTGCATACCACCATAAAAAATAGCGTCGGGTTTTTTGCCGCGAATGGACGTGAGAATCGCCATGAAATCTGTGGCCTTGTCAGTAGTGAACTGCTCATCAACCACCTTAACGCCACGGGCCATTACAGCTTTCTTGAACACATCTGCCACGCCTTGACCGTAAGCAGTGCGGTCATCAATGATGGCCACCGACTTGATTTTGAGTGTGTCCACCGCATACAAGCCCAAACCCGCGCCCAAAGCATTGTCGTTGGCAATGATGCGGAAAGTGGTTTTATAGCCAGGCTTGGTCAGATCTGGGTTGGTGGCGGCTCCCGTAACATGAGGAATACCGCAAGCGTTATACACCTGCGATGCTGGAATAGTGGTGCCAGAGTTCAGGTGGCCGACGACGCCAGCCACTTTGGCATCGCACAGTTTTTGTGCAACTGCAGAGCCTTGTTTGGGGTCGGCTGCATCATCTTCAGCCATGAGTTCAAACTTGACCTTCTTGCCGCCAATCATGACGTTTTGGCTGTTGAGGTCTTCGATGGCCATGCGGGCGCCGTTTTCATTGTCCTTGCCGTATGAAGCCTGAGGCCCGGACACAGGGGCTACGTGGCCGATCTTGACGATCATTTCCTGGGCGCTGGCTGCACCCATACAAGCCACCAGGGCTGCAGCTACGGTCAATTTCAACTTCAGTTGCATGTAAATCTCCATAAAGGTTGGTGCTGAGAGTGAAAACGGTTCCCAACAGAAACACCTTATCGCAATTTACAGGCCAGACCGTTACAAAAAGCCACTGCACGCGCCCGAAGAGGCCAGGGATTACCCGCATCGATCAAGCAAAGAGATGTATGAAGGCGTAAGGAAAACGCTGCGTAGCAGCCTCGCAAGAGCGCCGCAAACCAAATGCCTCTTGCGATATCAATGAGAAGCCGTGTCGCCAGAGGCCAGTTCATCTGCTACGGCCTCGTAAACAGCTTGGCGCACAACAGACTCAACCTCTTCGCGCAAACGCGGCAATATGGAACGTGTTTGTTCTTGCACTACAGTGGCAATGGCATCGCGCAAGCGCTTGTCCAGCACCACATCCACACGCTGCATCACACGGTGCACCATGAACTCTTCCATGCCTTCGGGCAGTGCTCGGGTTGAAGCCTGCGATTTGCCAGACTGCCCTGCTGGGGTGACCAACGGCGCTTGTGCAATGGAGGTGCCGGGCAATACCGCTGGCTTCATAGGAGTTGCTGAGCGTACAACCGCAGGGGTCAACCTTGACGCGGCAGGATCAACAGGCGGGAAAGAGGTGGCTGGTGCAGCTTTCTGAGCGGGCAAAGCGCTGCTCAACGGTGCAGATCGACCCAACGCTGTCGCACCAGAAACGGGCGCTGCAACGGTGGCTGCAGGGGCAGTCGCTTGAAGGGGTGTGCGCAGTCGATCTGCCTGCGATGTAGACGCAGCTGGGTTTGAAGATGGGCTGGAGGCGCTTAAAGGTGCCGCTCGGCTTGCCAACGCTCCAGACCCCAAAGCCGAAGTAGCAGTCACCACACGCGGTGCCAAACTGGTACCCGCAGGATCGGTGGAAACAACTGGCTTCGCCGGGGCAGGCGAAGATGCCGGGCTGGGTACCGCAGGACGGGCTGCAGCAATGGCTGCAGCAAATGCAGAGTCTGAGCGCAAACCTGTTTTGGATGGTGCCGCAGCCGGGGAGCTGACAAGTGTTGAAGTGGCAGGGGCTACTTCATCTTTGGCGTCGCTCGGGGAGAGCGACGGCACCTGCACCACCTCGGTCAAGGTAGGTACAAAACGTGGGGGGGCCTTGGGTGGGGTGGGCATCAATCGGCTTTCAGTGCCAAGTCGTGGCGTATGAGGGGGTAACCCAATGCGGTGTATTCGCGCCAACGTTGGCGTGCGGCCAAGCGGTCGGCATCATCATGGGTACTAACGACTTCGATCAGGCGTTCAAACTGATCAAAACCTTGTGGCACGTGGGTGTGTAAATTGAGTAAAACACTTTGGTGCGTAGACTCAATGACATTGCTTGCCAGCACAACGGGGCTATGGGTCAGTAACTGCGGGGCAGCATCGGCTGTGCAATGGGCCACAAAGTCGCGCGGCCCCATTTCCCACATCAAGGCATCAAGCTTTTGCACAATATCAAGCGGGGCCACCACCCACAAACGGGCACCGCTGCGTATGACTTTACGGGCCACACGGCATGTGTAGGCCAGCTTGTCTGGTGCATTGAAGTGAAAAGCCACCTCAGTCATCGCTGGCATTGCAATCAGCCTGCTTTCACGGGACGATTGGCCATCGTTTTTGCTGCAGGCTTGCGCGCGGGTTTGGCAGTCGTTGTCTCAGCTTGTGCGGCCGCATGGGCCAACAGGTAATGCACCAGCAAACCCACAGGCCTGCCCGTGGAGCCTTTGGCAGCACCGCCCTTCCAGGCAGACCCTGCTATGTCAAGGTGGGCCCAGGGTAGCTTGCCCACAAAACGCTCTAAGAATTTGGCTGCGGTGACAGAACCCGCTGCACGCCCCGCAACATTGCCCATATCGGCAAAGTTGCTTTTGAGGCCGTCAGCATAGTCGTCGTCCAGCGGCATCCGCCAGCACAGATCTTGTGCCGCATTGCCAGCAGTTTGTAGTGCGTTAGCCAAGGCATCGTTGTTGGTAAAAAGCCCGGTGCGTACGGCACCCAAGGCAATCACGCAGGCACCTGTCAACGTTGCGATATCGACTACGGCAGACGGCTTGAACCGAGCGGCGTAAGTCAGTGCATCTGCCAAGATCAAACGGCCTTCAGCGTCGGTGTTAAGGATTTCAATGGTTTGACCACTCATGCTGGTGACCACGTCTCCGGGTTTGACGGCGCGGCCGTCAGGCATGTTCTCGCAAGCGGGGATCAGGCCCACTACGTTGATCGTAGGCTGCAATTCGGCCAGCGCTTGGAAGACACCCAGCACGCTGGCAGCACCACACATGTCGAACTTCATCTCGTCCATTTCTGGCGCGGGCTTGATAGAAATGCCACCGGTGTCAAAGGTAATGCCCTTGCCAACCAAGACCACGGGGGCTTGGGTTTTAGGGGCACCGCTGTAATGCAGCTCAATAAAACGCAAAGGCTCTTCTGAACCCTGTGCAACCGCCATAAAAGCGCCCATGCCCAAGCGCTTGACATCGGCAGGGCCCATGACCTTGCAGGAGATACGTGGCTGACGGGCCAGTGCCTTGGCGGCCTGGGCCAAAAGACTGGGCGTGGCATGGTTGGCTGGGCGGTTACCCCATTCGCGGGCCAAAGTCACACCCAAAGACAAGGCCACGCCGCGGTCAAAGGCCTGTTGTGCCGCATCGCCATCAGGCATGCCCACCACCAGACGCTGCAAGCTGCTGGCCTCGGCTTTGGGCTTGGTGGTGGTGTACACATAACTGGCATCTGCCACAGACAAGACCAAAGCCTCTGCGCTGGCTGCAGCAACGCCTGGGCTTGCACAAATCACGGCACGTTTTACGCCTTTGAGCTTGAACACCGAGGCAACCGCCGCCAAGCCCTGGCGGACTGAACGAGGACCGCCATCACCCACGCCCACTAAAACAACGCGGCGAGCATTGATACTTGGCGCTTGGTACAAAGACAGGTGTTTTCCAGCTTTGGTCTCAAAGTCTGCATGCTTGATAGCCGCACCAATCAAACTGGACAGGGGATCCGCCCCGGGCTTGTAAGCGTCATCCACAAGCACCACCAGCAGGTCGGCCTTCTCAGCCGCAGCGGCCTTCAGGTTCAGAGTCTTGAGATCAAAGTTCATAATCGGTGTTTTCCTTTTAAGGAGCCCCTGCAAAACCTATTGCACTGCCACGGATTGGCATATTGATGGGTTTTGCAGAGGCTTCTGCAGCAATGTTATTCGATTCATCTATACGCAAGGAGTTGGCACGCAGCTTTGGTGCAACCCTGGTAGTGCTGGTCACGGTGGTGATGACCATGATGCTCATACGCACGCTGGGTCAAGCGTCGCGAGGCAGCGTCAACCCATCGGAGGTCATGCTGGTCATGGGCTTTACGGTGCTGGGGCAACTGCCAATTATTTTGAGCCTGAGCCTGTTTGTGGCGATTGTGGGCACGCTGTCCCGCATGTACCGCGACAGTGAAATGGTGATTTGGTTTGCCAGTGGGCGTGGTTTGGCAAGCCTGCTCAAGCCCCTGCTGCGTTTTGCTTGGCCAGTCATGTTGGTGATTGCAGGGCTTTCACTGGTGGTGTGGCCCTGGGCCAACGGGCAGATCCAAACCCTTAAAACCCGCTACGAGCAACGCAGCGACATTGACCGCATTGCCCCAGGGCAGTTCCAAGAATCGGCCAACGGCAACCGGGTGTTTTTTATCGACAAAGACACACCCAGCGCACAAGCTGCAAACAATATTTTTATTGCATCTACCGACGGTGACCGCGAATCGGTGACCTCGGCCCGAAGCGCCCGCTTGGAGGTGCGCGACGGCGAACGCATTGCCGTGCTCAGCCAAGGTCAGCGCCTGGAAACTACTCGTGGTCAGCCGGGGCTCAAAATCAGCGAGTTCAAAGAATACGGTACCCGTGTGGGGGGTATGTCGCCAGAAGCACCTGGGCAAATGGCAGTCAAAGCCATGGCCACACACACTTTATGGAGCCAGGCACAACCGGCCTACCAAGCAGAGCTGGCATGGCGCTTGGGGTTGGCGTTGGCCGCGTTCAACTTTGTGGTGTGGGGGTTGGCGGTGGCCAGCGTGAACCCGCGTGCGGGCCGTAGTACTAGCATGGTATTTGCACTGTTTGCCTTCATTGTTTACTACAACCTTATGACGTTGGGGCAAAGCTGGGTGGGCGCAGGGCGCACGCAGGTAGGTAGCTTTATGCTGACGCTGCATGGCGGTACTTTGGTGCTGGGGTTCCTGGTGCTGGCGATCAGGCACAACCACTGGTCTGTGCACATGTTGTGGCCACGCAGGAGTGCCACATGAAAGTGTTGCGCCGCTATGTGTACCGCGAAGCCCTCTCTGCCGTCACGTTTGTGACGGTGGGGTTTTTGGCGCTGTTCTTCTTTTTTGACCTGATTGACGAATTGCGCTGGGTAGGCCGCCCTGGCTTTGAAGGGTACAAACTAAGCCATGCGCTGCTGTATGTGGGCCTGAATATTCCTAGCCACCTGTACGAATTGCTACCCATTACCGTGTTAATTGGGACTATTTTTGTCATGGCGCGGCTGGCACAAAGCTCCGAGTTCACCATCATGCGCACCAGCGGCCTAGGGCCTGGACGGGCGCTGCGCACACTCTTGGGGCTGGGGGCGCTGTTTGTGGCGGTAACTTTTGCCGTGGGCGACTACGCCGCCCCAGCGGCAGACCGCGCCGCTCAGCTGATCAAGGCGCACCGTATGGGCAAGCTCACCAGTGGTGCCACAGGTGCTTGGCTCAAAGAGCGCCAAGGCGAGCAGTCTTTTGCCGTCAATGTCAGAGCCATCACACCCGATGGGGGCTTGCTCGATATCCGTATTTTTGAATTTGACGGCCAGGGCCAACTGGCATCACAAACCTTGGCGGCGTCGGGCAGTTTGGGCAATGGTGCATGGGATTTACGCCAAGTCGAACGCAGTCAGTTTATGCGGCAAGGCAAAGAGTCTGCACAAGTTGCGCGCAGCACCGCTGAAAGCTTGGCATGGCCTACCCAGATCAGCGCTGACATGATTGCTGCGGCCCTCCTTAAGCCTGACCGCATGGCGACCTTGGATTTATTTCAGTACATCCAGCACCTTGAAGACAACGGCCAGTCTGCCCAGCGGTATGAGATCGAGTTTTGGCGCAAAGTGTTTTACCCCTTGAGCTGCTTGGTGATGGTGGTGCTGGCATTGCCTTTTGCTTACTTGCACTTTCGCTCAGGCGGCATTGCGGGTTATGTGTTTGGCGGTGTGATGGCAGGCATCAGCTTCTTTTTGTTGAACAACGTCTTTGGCTATGCAGGCAATTTGCAAAACTGGTCACCCTGGTTGACTGCCGCAGCCCCCAGCATGATTTACTCGGTGCTTTCGCTGGCTGCTCTGGGCTGGCTGGTGCTGCGCCGTTGATGCGCCAGACTTTTTGCAGACTTTGATTTTTGAGTACTCCATGACTACCCCCTCCCGCCAAGGCATTGCCCTGTTCTCCCACGGCTCACGCGACCCCCTGTGGCGCGCACCCATTGAAGCTGTTCGCACCGAAATTCTGCGCAAAAACCCCACCGCACTGGTTGAATGCGCTTACCTTGAACTGTGCGAACCCGACCTTGCACACGTTGCCAGGCATTTGGTAGACCAAGGTGCCAAGCACATCACCGTGGTGCCTATGTTTTTGGGCACCGGCAAACACGCACGCGAAGACCTGCCGGTTTTGGTCGCAGAGCTGCGCAGCCAACACCCCCACATCACTTTTGAGGTGCAAGTGGCCGTAGGTGAAGACCCCCGCATGACGGCATTGATGGCAAATATTGCGCTCGGTACGCCTTGCACAACACCTTGCGGTATGCGTTAGCACCGCTTAAACCCCAGGGCCAACACGCAGCTGCCGGGCGATCTTGCCGCCCTTAAAACCATAAAGCATAATGATGCAATACTTTATGGCGCATTACGTATGAACCTGCATCAATTCCGCTTTGTACAAGAGGCCGCACGCCGCAACCTGAACCTGACCGAGGCCGCCAAAGCCCTGCACACCTCGCAGCCAGGGGTTTCCAAAGCCATCATTGAACTGGAAGAAGAGCTGGGCATTGACATCTTTGCCCGCCACGGCAAACGCCTCAAGCGCATCACAGAGCCAGGACAGCATGTGCTGCAAAGCGTAGAAATCATCATGCGTGAGGTGGGCAACCTCAAGCGCATTGGCGAGCAGTTCAGCGCACAAGACAGCGGCACCCTCAGCATTGCCACCACCCACACCCAGGCCCGCTATGTACTGCCCTTGCCCGTGGCAAAGCTGCGTGAGGCCTATCCCAAGGTCAACATCAGCCTGCACCAGGCCACGCCCCACGAGGTGGCACGCATGGTGATAGACGAAGTGGCAGAAATCGGCATGGCCACAGAATCTTTGGCCGACTACCCCGAACTGGTCACCCTGCCCTGCTACGAATGGCAGCACGTGCTGGTATTGCCGCCAGGGCACGCACTGGCAAACAAAGAGCGCTTAGGGCTTGAAGACATTGCCAACGAAGCCCTCATTACCTACCACCCTTCGTTTACGGGCCGCGCAAAAATCGACCATGCCTTTGCTGCCCGCAAACTCACTCCCCGCATTGCGCTGGAGGCCATTGACTCCGATGTGATCAAAACCTATGTGCGGCTGGGCTTGGGCATAGGCATCGTGGCCGAAATGGCCATGCGCGACGACCCGGTAGGCGACTTGGTCGTGCGCCCAGTGGGGCATTTGTTTGGGCAGAGTGTGGCGCGTGTGGCCTTCAAGCGCGGGGCGTATTTGCGCAATTTTGTGTACCAATTTGCCGAAACACTCAGTGACCGCTTAAGCCGCGAACTCATCGTGCGGGCCATGCATGGGCACGTCAACGACTACGAAATGTAGCCACACCAGCACCATGCAGCACAGCACACCCACGCTTGCCAGCAAGCTGCCCCAGGTCGGCACCACTATCTTCAGTGTCATGTCGGCCTTGGCGGCCAAGCACCAAGCAGTCAACCTGGGCCAGGGCTTCCCGGACTTTGCGTGCGACCCTGCCCTGGTCAATGCCGCAACGGCTGCCATGCAGGCTGGCCATAACCAATACCCACCTATGCCGGGTGTGCTGGCATTGCGGCAAGCAGTTGCTACCAAAATAGAAGCGCTTCATGCCCGCCCATACTGCGCTGAGGCCGAAATTACCATCACAGCCGGTGCCACCCAAGCCATCATGACGGCCATATTGGCCGTAGTGCACGCAGAGGACGAAGTCATTGTGCTGGAGCCCTGCTACGACAGCTACGTGCCCAGCATCGACCTTGCTGGTGGCAAGGCCGTGCGCGTGCCCCTGACCCCTGGCACCTTCAGGCCCGACTTTGCCAAGATCAGCGCCGCCATCACGCCCCGCACCCGGGCCATCATCATCAACAGCCCGCACAACCCCACCGCCACCATCTGGACAGCAACAGAAATGCGCCAGCTAGAGGACCTGCTGGCCCCCACCAACATCCTGCTCATCAGCGACGAGGTGTATGAGCACATGGTGTTTGACGGTGCCCAGCACCAAAGCGCGGCGCGCTTTGCAGGCTTGGCAGCGCGCGCTTTCATCGTGTCGAGCTTTGGCAAAACCTTTCACGTCACCGGCTGGAAGGTGGGCACTGTGGCTGCGCCCGCAGCTTTGACAGCCGAGTTTCGCAAGGTGCACCAGTTCAATGTGTTTACCGTGAACACGCCCATGCAGCATGCGCTGGCGACCCATTTGCAAGATCCAAGGCCTTATCTCCAGTTGCCCGCCTTCTACCAGGCCAAGCGCGATCTGTTTCGCCAGGGCCTGTCGGGCTCGCGCTTTAAATTGCTGCCCAGCGCTGGCAGTTACTTCCAGTGCGTAGATATTTCCGCCATCAGCGATTTGAGCGAGGCCGATTTTTGCCAATGGCTGACCCGTGAAGTGGGCGTGGCGGCCATTCCGCTGTCGGCGTTTTATGGCGATGGATTTGACCAGCGCGTGGTGCGGTTTTGTTTTGCCAAACAGGACGCAACGCTGCGGGCTGCGCTGGAGCGGCTGCGGGGCTTGTGATGGCAGAGACGCAGACAGCAGAGGCAGAGGCAGGGGTCAGTTTTTTGACATTTTTTGCCTCTACCGCAGTATCCACGGCATTCATTGCTATAAATTGTATAGCAAACACATCCACCCCATGATTGTTATCTAAACCTGCGGCGCTAAACGCGCCAACACATGCTGCGTCATGCCCTTGGCCAATTCGTCTTCGGCATAAAAGACTGCACCGATCCCCGCCTGGCGCATCAGGTCGCATTCTTCTTCGTTTTCGGTACGCAAAATCAACTCAATGCCAGGGTTGAGCATGCGGGCGGTGTCCGCCATTTGGTGTGCATGCAGGGCAGCGTCGGGGGTGGCAATGACCAGCATGGCCGCGTGTGCAATGTGGGCTTGGATCAGCACCTCGGGCTCGGTAGCGTTGCCCCAGACTGCGGCAATACCGTCATTGCGCAGCGCCTCCACCAGCTCGCGGTTTTGATCTGCCACCACATAGGGCACGCCACGCTCTGCCAGGGCTTTGGCAATTCCTTTGCCGATGCGGCCATAGCCCACCAGCACCACCTGGCCTTCCAGGTATTTGCGCTCGGTGCTCATGGGCAGCTCGGCATAGGGGTCTTGGCGCTGCTCCAGCGTGCGGGCCAACGACGAATGCTTAAGGGCCCAGCGGCGCACGGGCTCTACCGCAGCAAACAAGAAGGGGTTGAGCGCAATGGATATCAAAGCGCCTGCCAGCACCAAGCTCATGGCCTCTTTGGGCAGCAAACCCAAGGTAAGGCCCAGGCCCGCCAAGATGAAGGAGAACTCCCCGATTTGCGCCAAACTGGCAGCCACCGTAAGCGCTGTGTTGAGCGGGTAGCGAAACGCAATGACCAGCGCAGCAGCAGCCAGGGTCTTGCCCAGCACAATAATGGCCACCACACCCAGCACGCGCAGGGGCTGCTCCAGCAAAATGCTAGGCTCAAACAGCATGCCCACCGACACGAAAAACAGCACCGAAAACGCATCGCGCAGCGGCAGCGACTCGTGCGCAGCACGGTGGCTGAACTCGGACTCGCGCATCACCGTGCCAGCAAAAAACGCCCCCAGCGCAAACGACACACTGAAAAGCGCCGACGCTCCATACGCAATACCAATCGCAATGGCTACAACCGACAAGGTAAACAGCTCACGCGACCCTGTACGCGCCACCTGCCACAGCACCCAAGGCAACACCCGACGGCCCACCAGCAGCATCAACGCTACAAATGCGGCCACTTGCAGCAGCGTTTTGCCGATGGTGAACCACAGCGCATCGCCGCCCTGCTCTGCCGCGTTGCCACCTAATACGCCTGCCAACGGGGGTAGTAGCACGAGCACCAGTACGGTGGCAAGGTCTTCCACCACCAACCACCCCACAGCAATGCGGCCGTTCATAGAGTCCAACACGCCGCGCGACTCTAGGGCCTTGAGCAACACCACCGTGCTGGCACACGACAGCGACAAACCAAACACCAGCGCAGCCCCCCAGCCCCAGCCCAGCCACCAACCCATGCACATACCCAAAACGGTGGCCAAGCCCATTTGCACCACCGCCCCAGGCACCGCAATGCGTTTGACGGCCAGCAGGTCTTTGAGCGAGAAGTGCAACCCCACACCAAACATCAGCAACATGACGCCGATCTCTGACAACTGGGATGCGATCTGCACATCGGCCACAAAACCAGGTGTGCTGGGGCCAATGGCAATGCCAGCCAGCAAGTAACCCACCAAGGCGGGCACCTTCAAGCGCTCGGCAATAAAACCCAGCACCAAGGCAGCGCTAAAGCCTGCGGCAATGGTGGTGATGAGGGTAAGGTTGTGGTCCATGCTTTAAAGCAAAACAATGTCGTATTCAGCCTGCCCCATGGCCGATTCAGCCTGCAGCGATATGGGCTTGCCAATAAAGTCTGACAGGCCCGCTAAGTGCTGGCTTTCTTCGTCCAAAAAAAGCTCCACCACGCGGGGCGATGCCACTACGCGGAACTCCCGGGGGTTGAACTGGCGGGCTTCGCGCAAGATCTCGCGCAGCACCTCGTAGCACACACTGCGGGCGGTTTTGACTTGGCCTGAGCCATGGCAGCTGGGGCAAGGCTCGCACAGCATTTGTGCCAGCGATTCGCGCGTGCGCTTGCGCGTCATCTCGACCAAGCCCAAGTGCGAGAAGCCCCCGGCCATGGTTTTGACGCGGTCACGCGCCAACTGTTTTTTGAACTCGGCCAGCACCGCATCTTGGTGGTCTTCGCGGGCCATGTCGATAAAGTCCACAATGATGATGCCGCCCAAATTGCGCAAACGCAGTTGGCGGGCTATGGCACCAGCGGCTTCCAAATTAGTTTTGAAGATGGTGTCATCAAAATTGCGCGCACCCACAAAACCGCCGGTGTTCACATCGATGGTGGTCAGCGCTTCGGTTTGGTCCACGATGAGGTAGCCGCCAGACTTCAAATCTACGCGCCGCCCCAAAGCCTTGGCAACGTCCTCGTCAATGGAGTACAGGTCAAAAATAGGCCGTTCGCCTTTGTAGTGCTGCAGCTTGGCTACTGCAGCAGGCATGTACTCATTGCCAAAATCAAGCAAGCGTTGGTATTGCTCGGCGGAGTCAATGCGTATGGTTTGGGTGCCCTCACCCACCAGGTCGCGCAGCACCCGTTGCAGCAAATCCAGGTCTTGGTGCAACAACGATGCGGGCGGCTGGCGCAAAGCGGCATCGCGGGTGCGCAGCCAGGTTTTGCGCAGGTAGGCAATGTCTTCTGCCAGCTCGGCATCAGAGGCGTCTTCACCGTTGGTGCGCAAAATAAAACCACCGCCGCCACCGGTGGACTTGTCGCCCACCAAGGCTTGCAGGCGGGCACGCAAAGCATCGCGCTCAGCCAAGGGTATTTTTTGCGACACGCCCACATGGTCGTCTTGCGGCAAAAACACCAGCAAGCGCCCCGCAATGCTGATTTGCGTAGAAAGCCGCGCCCCTTTGCTGCCTATGGGGTCTTTGATAACCTGCACCATCAAGGCTTGGCCCTCAAACACCTGTTTTTCGATGGGTAACAGGGGCTCGCTCTTGCGGGCAAAAGCCGGGGGTTCTCCACCATCTTGGCGTTGCCACACATCGGCCACATGCAAAAAAGCGGCACGCTCCAGGCCAATATCAATAAAAGCCGACTGCATGCCCGGCAACACGCGCGAGACTTTGCCCAGGTAAATATTGCCCACCAAGCCGCGCTCTAAGGTGCGCTCAATGTGCAGCTCTTGCACCGCACCGTGCTCCACCACGGCCACACGGGTTTCTTGGGGTGACCAATTGATCAAAACGTCTTGTTGCATGGTGTGTGGCAGAGGCTTAAAAGTGAAAACCCACTTGGCGCAGCAGTTGTGCGGTTTCAAACAGGGGCAGACCCATGATGCCTGAATAGCTCCCGGCAATGTGCGGAATCAAGGCCCCCGCCCTGCCCTGCACACCATAAGCCCCCGCCTTGCCCATGGGCTCGCCCGTGGCAACATAGGCCGCTATTTCATCGGCACCCAGCGGTGCAAAGGTGACATGCGATACCGACACTGCTTGCACACGTTGAGCCCCATGCTGCACCGCCACCGCCGTCAGCACCTGGTGGGTGTGCCCCGCCAAACTGGCCAACATGCGCTGGGCATGGGCGGCATCGTCAGGCTTGCCGTAAATGGCACCATCCAAAGCCACGGTGGTGTCAGAACACAAAATGGGTGCCTGCGGCAAACCACGCCGGGCACAGCGCGCCACCGCAGCGTCGAGCTTGAGGCCCGTCACGCGGGCTACGTAGTCTTGGGGTACCTCACCGGGCAAAACGGCTTCAATGCCCTCAGAGTCTTCGGCAATGTCACCGTCCACATTGGGCAGTAGCAATTGATGGCGTACCCCCAGTTGATCGAGCAATTGGGCGCGGCGCGGACTTTGGGATGCTAGGTAGATGTAGGGAGGCATTTTTTAGAGTCAAAACGGCATCCATCGCAGTATGCACGCCATAGTTTGCTATCAAAATTGATTTTGCACAAACGATTTCTGCCCGTGCGCAGGGAGCTTATTCCATTTCTGAATCATGGCCGCAGACAGTGCCCAAGGCAGCACACAGCGCAACAACAAAGAAGAAAGGAATTACTCGCGGTGATAAGGGTGCCCAGCATTGACCGACCAGGCGCGGTACAGCTGCTCAATCAACAGCACCCGCACCATGGCATGCGGCAAGGTCAGGTCGGACAGGCGAATGCGTTCATGCGCAGATTCTCTAAAGGCAGGCTCCAGGCCATCGGGGCCGCCTATGACCAAGGCCACATCGTCACCGCCCAATTGCCAGCCTTTTAGGCGCTGGGCCAAAGCCTTCGTGGTCAGGCTGGTGCCACGCTCGTCCAACACCACCACACGGGTGCCACGCGGAATGGCCGCCGTAATGCGCTCGCGCTCTGCGGCGTAGAGCGTGTCCAGCGTTTTAGAGCCCCGAGGCTCGGTTTTAACGGCCTTGAGCTCTACTTTGATCTCGGGTGGAAAGCGCTTGGCGTAGTCGTCGTAAGCGGTTTGCGCCCAGTCAGGCACCCGCTGGCCCACCGCCACGATGAGCAGTTTCATCCTAGAAACCGCAGTTGGACTGGCCCGAGGGGGCTGTCAGGCTGCGCGCTGGCAAGGCGCGACGACGCAGCGGGCTACTGCCCGCAAGGAGAAGCAACGCAGCCAGAGCGCTGCATGGCAGCCCCATCGGGCCAGTAGCGCTCTCACCCATGCGATGAAGGTCATCGCAGACCAATTTCTTAGCATTCATGGGCCATTGCGGCGGGCACAGCGCGGTCAACTGCTATTTCTAGGTTCATAGCTCAGCGCGTTCGGGTCAGCCCTTGCGGGCAGGTGCTTTTTTGGCCGCACTGCGAGCAGGTGCCTTGGCAGCGGGTGATTTGGCGGCCACTTTTTTAGCAGCAGGCTTTTTGGCGCTGCTGGGTTTGATGACCACGGTTTTGATGGGGGCCTTTTTGGCGGCTGGCTTTTTGGCTATGGTGCCAGCAGTTGTCTTGGCTGCAGGCTTGCCAGCCGGTGTTTTGGCTGCGGTGGTTTTGCTGGCAGGCTTGGCTGCAGCAGTCTTCGCAGCACCTTTAGGGGCGGCAGATTTTGCTGGTGCTTTGACTGGGGTGGCTTTGCTGGTAGCGGTTTTTGCAGCAGCCTTTTTGGCTGGGGCTTTGGCAGCGGTCTTGGCGTCCGACTTGGCTGCTTTTTGTGATGCTTTTTTGTCTGCCAAATCAGCAGCGGCAGTGGATGCAGGCTTGGCCGCGCCAAGCTTCATGCGCACGGGCAATTCGCCCCACAGTTCTTCAAGGCGGTAGTACTGGCGTATGGTGGGCTGCATGATGTGCGCCACGGCAGGGCCACAGTCCACAATGATCCACTCGCCGTTGTCTTCGCCTTCAATGCGGGGTTTGGCAAAACCGGCTTCTTTGACTGCATCGCGCACGCTGGCGGCCAGTGCTTTGGTTTGGCGGTTGGATGTACCCGATGCCACGATAACCCGCTCAAACAAGGGCGAGAGGTGGGCAGTGTCAAAGACCTGAATGTCTTGCGCCTTGACGTTCTCCAGGCCATCCACAATGGCGCGTTGCAGTTTGGTAACGTCTTTTTTGGCGGCGGTTTCCGAGGTTTTGGAAGTGGTCATCAGCGGTCTTTGAACAAAGAGATAAGTCAATATAGCGCCCCTGGCCTGGCAAGGCACTAGGGCTTTTGCAAGCCGCTTGCAGGGCCCTTAAGGGGGCTGAGCGGATGCTTTTAGGGTGTTTTTGCGGGTCTGCCTTAGTTATTCAAGGCGTTCTAGCTACTGAAATTATAGCTTTTTGGTGTGCCGCGGCACTTGGCTGGTCTGCCAGGGTGCCCGCGCAGGCTGTTGTGCTGCGGCCTCAAGCTGTGGTCAAGCGGCAGCGCCCAACCAATCGCGGCGCACCAAAAACTGCTGCATCAGGCGCGCCTCGGCACTGTCGGCATCGTCTTGGCGTTGGTAGCTCCAGGCCACCAGGGGTGGCATAGACAGCAAGATGGATTCCGTGCGCCCTCCAGACTGCAAGCCAAAGTGGGTGCCTCTGTCCCACACCAAATTGAACTCCACATAACGCCCGCGTCGATAAAGCTGAAAAGCCCTTTCGCGCTCTCCATAAGGGGTATCGCGCCTGCGTTGCACTATGGGCAAATAGGCACCCAAAAATGCATCACCCACGGCCTGCGTCATGGCAAGGCTTTGTGCAAAGCCCAGTTCAGAAAAGTCGTCGTAAAACACACCGCCCACGCCACGCTGCTCATTGCGGTGCTTGAGGTAAAAGTACTCATCGCACCACTGTTTAAAGCGTGGGTATTTGTCATCGCCAAACGGGGCCAGGGCATCTCGGCAACTGCGATGGAAATGCACCGCGTCTTCTTCAAAGCCGTAGTACGGCGTCAAGTCCATACCGCCACCAAACCAGCATACAGGCGCCTGGCCCGGGTGGCCTGCGGCAATCATGCGCACGTTCATGTGCACCGTGGGCACATAGGGGTTGCGCGGGTGAAAAACCAGCGACACGCCCATGGCCTCAAACGGCGCGCCGGCCAACTCGGGCCGGTGCTGGGTGGCCGATGGCGGCAATTGCGGCCCGCGCACATGCGAAAAACCGCAGCCCGCACGCTCAAACACCACGCCACCTTCCATGATTTTGGTCAGACCGTCGCCTTGCAGGGTGTCGCCGGGGTTTTTGTGCCAAGCGTCGACCACAAAACGGGCAGCGGCTTGGCCATTGGGCGCAGCATGGGCCTCCAGGGTTTGCAGGGCATCGGTAATGCGCGCCTGCAAGCCCAAGAGGTAATCGCGCACGGAGCCTGTTTGGCCTTGGTTTGAAAGCTCGGTCATGGGGTGCAGGTTTACTTGACTGCGCGGTGGCCAATGTCGGTGCGGTACTGCGCGCCATCAAAAGCAATGGCCTTGGCTACCTCGTACACCTTGCTTTGGGCCTGCTTGACGGTATCTGCCAGGGCTGTCACGCACAGCACCCGGCCACCAGACACCTTCAATTGACCATCTTGCAGCACCGTACCCGCATGGAAGACCACAGCGTGGTCTTGGGCAGCATCATGCTCAGACGTGCTTGGGCAACCCGTGATCACATCACCCTTGCGTGGGTTGTCAGGGTAACCATGCGCAGCCATCACAACGCCCAGGGCGGTGCGGCGGTCCCACTGCAACTCGGTTTGGTCCAGCTTGCCATCCACTGCGGCACCCAGTACGTCCACCAAGTCGCTCTTGAGGCGCATCATGATGGGCTGGGTTTCAGGGTCACCCATGCGGCAATTGAACTCTAGCGTTTTGGGCTGGCCTTTGGCGTCGATCATCAGGCCCGCATACAAAAAGCCGGTGTAGGGAATGCCGTCTTTTTCCATACCGCGTATGGTGGGCAGAATGATCTCGCGCATGGCGCGGGCGTGCACATCGGCCGTGACCACAGGCGCAGGCGAATACGCCCCCATTCCCCCAGTGTTAGGGCCTTGGTCGCCGTTCAGCAAGCGCTTATGGTCTTGGCTGGTAGCCAGGGCCACCACGTTTTTGCCATCGCACAGCACGATGAAGCTGGCTTCTTCGCCTTCTAAAAACTGCTCGATCACCACGCGCGCGCCCCCTTCGTTGTGGGCTACGCCGTATTTGTTGTCCACCAACATAAAGTCCACGGCATCGTGGGCCTCTTGCAAGGTGGTCGCAACCACCACGCCTTTGCCAGCAGCCAGGCCATCGGCCTTGACCACAATGGGCACGCCCAGGCGGTCTATGTAAGCATGTGCAGCAGCGGCATCGGTAAAGGTGTCGTAGTCGGCCGTAGGGATGTTGTGGCGGCGCATAAACGCTTTAGAGAAAGCCTTAGAGCTTTCTAGCTGCGCTGCCGCCTTGGTGGGTCCAAAAATGCGCAAACCGTGGGCGCGAAACTCGTCCACCACACCCGCAGCCAAGGGGGCTTCAGGGCCCACTACAGTCAGGGCAATTTTTTGCGTTTGCGCCCACTCACGCAGCGCTTTGACGTCGGTAATCGGCAGGTTTTTTAAGCGCCCATCCAATGCCGTGCCGCCGTTGCCGGGGGCCACATACACAGTTTGCACCTTGGGAGACTGGGCCAACTTCCAGGCCATTGCGTGTTCACGGCCGCCGCCACCAATCACAAGAATATTCATAAAGCAGCGTTGTGGTAAACCTCTTGTACATCGTCCAGGTCTTCTAGAACGTCGAGCAGTTTTTGCATTCGGGCAGCGTCGTCGCCCTCTAATGCAATCGTGTTTTCAGGGCGCATGGTGACTTCTGCCACTTCAGGCACCAAGCCAGCAGCTGTCAGAGCGTTCTTAACGGCCTCAAAATCGCCTGGGCTGGTCAGCACTTCAATAGCACCATCATCATCGGTAATGACATCGTCCGCGCCGGCCTCCAGGGCAATTTCCATCACCTTGTCTTCATTGGTGCCGGGCGAGAACACCATTTGCCCGCAGTGCTTGAACTGAAAAGCCACCGAGCCCTCCGTCCCCATATTGCCACCATGCTTGCTAAAAGCATGGCGTACATCGGCAACGGTGCGCACGCGGTTGTCGGTCATGGTGTCCACAATGATCGCGGCACCACCAATACCGTAGCCTTCGTAACGGATTTCTTCGTAATCCACGCCCTCGGCATTGCCTGTGGCTTTGTCAATGTTGTACTTGATGCGGTCTGCGGGCAAATTGGCCGCTTTGGCTTTGTCAATTGCCAAACGCAAACGCGGGTTGGCACTGACATCGCCCCCACCTGCACGCGCAGCCACGGTGATCTCTCGAATAATGCGAGTCCAGATCTTGCCGCGCTTTTCATCCTGCCGCCCTTTGCGGTGCTGGATGTTGGCCCATTTACTGTGTCCTGCCACAAAGAACCCTTCAAAGTTGATTTAATCTGCCAGGGTATCTCTGCATAACCCTCGCAGTCTGCGATTCTACTTTTGCCCACCCACCGATTGACCGATCGAAAGACCACTATGGCCGACCCCTTGCTGATTGCCAAGAACGCATCCACCGAATGCCACCTGCTGCCAGGGCTGGCCAATCGCCACGGGCTGATCACCGGGGCCACAGGTACAGGCAAAACCGTCACCTTGCAAACATTGGCAGAAAACTTCTCACGCATCGGCGTGCCGGTGTTCATGGCAGACGTCAAAGGCGACCTGACGGGCATTAGCCAAAGCGGCCATATCAGCGACAAGATGGCGGCAGTCCTCAAAGACCGCGACATTCCCGCCCCAGAGCCACTGGCCTGCCCCACCACTTTATGGGACGTTTTTGGCGAACAAGGCCACCCTGTGCGTGCCACCGTATCCGACATGGGGCCCCTGCTGCTGGGGCGCATGCTCAATTTGAACGAAACCCAACTGGGCGTACTTAACCTGGTCTTCAAAATCGCCGACGACCACGGCATGCTGCTGCTCGATTTGAAAGACCTGCGCGCCATGCTGCAGCATGTGGGCGACAACGCCAGCGCATTCACCACCGAATACGGCAACATCAGCGCCGCCAGCGTGGGCGCCATTCAGCGTGGCCTGATGCAAATTGAGCAACAAGGAGGCGACCGCTTTTTTGGTGAGCCAATGCTCAATATCAGCGACTTTATGCAAACAGAAGGCGGTAAAGGCGTCATCAACATCCTTGCCGCTGACAAGCTGATGAACTCGCCGCGCTTGTACGCTACCTTTTTGTTGTGGATGCTGTCCGAACTGTTTGAGCAACTGCCAGAAATTGGCGACCCAGACCAACCCAAACTGGTTTTCTTTTTTGACGAAGCCCACCTGCTGTTCAATGAAGCACCCAAAATCCTCATCGAGCGCATTGAATTGGTGGTGCGTCTGGTTCGATCTAAAGGCGTGGGCGTTTATTTTGTAACGCAAAACCCACTGGACATACCCGACAGCGTGCTGGCCCAACTAGGCAACCGTGTGCAACACGCCCTGCGTGCCTTTACGCCGCGCGACCAAAAAGCCGTCAAAGCCACAGCCACCACCATGCGCCCCAAACCCGGGCTGGACATTGAAGCGGCCATCATGGACTTGGCCGTAGGTGAAGCACTGGTCAGCCTGCTGGACGCCAAAGGCCGCCCCAGCGTTACAGAGCGTGTGTATGTGCTGCCACCGGGTAGCCAAATTGGCCCGATTACTCCCGCCCAGCGCCAAGCATTGCTGGCTAACTCTTTGGTCGCCGGGGTCTATGAAAAAACACTGGACCGCGAATCAGCCTACGAAAAACTGCGTGGTCATATCCAAACCACCCAAGCCAGCCAGACTAATGGGGCCAGCACCTCTGGTGCAAACCCCTCGCCAAATACTGGTTCAGCCCCTCGCACCCTACCTGGCACCAACCCAGCGCCGGCCAACGCGGGTCAACAGGACGAAAGCGGTGACCTTATGGGCGGCATCAGCGACATCTTGTTTGGCAGCACTGGCCCACGCGGCGGCAAGCGTGACGGCCTGGCCCAAACCATGGCCAAGTCAGCGGTACGCACCATAGGCACCACCCTGGGGCGCGAGATTTTGCGCGGTGTTCTGGGCAGCGTTTTGGGCGGACGCAAACGCTAAAAACCCGCTCCCATTCATCGTATTTGCATGCTGTGTCACCCGTTTGCCAAAGGGCAAACACGGCTTGCAAACACATGCCGGCGCACTATCATCCCTGTAGCGCACTGCCGCGCGACGGAGGCATTTATGACCACGCCAGCCAGGCCCACCTACGAAGATGTTCTAAGCGCCGCGCAACGCCTCAAAGGCATTGCCCACCGCACCCCCGTGCTGCGCTCATCATCGGCTGACGAATTGCTGGGCGCACAGCTGTTCTTTAAGTGCGAAAACCTGCAACGCACAGGCGCATTCAAATTTCGTGGGGCTTACAACGCCTTGGCGCAGTTTTCCCCAGAACAACGCCAACACGGCGTACTGGCATTTTCGGCTGGCAACCATGCACAAGCCATCGCACTGTCTGCCCGGCTGCTGGACATGCCCGCCGCCATCGTCATGCCAGAAGACGCCCCCGCCTCCAAAATGGCCGCCACCCGCGAATACGGCGCCCAAGTCGTCACCTACAACCGCTACACCGAAAACCGCGAAGCCATCAGCCACCGACTTGCGCAAGAACGCGGCATGACCCTGGTGCCCCCATTCGACGATTTACAAGTCATAGCCGGCCAAGGCACTGCAGCCAAAGAGCTTCTGGAAGACGTACCAAACCTAGACTACTTGTTTGTATGCGTAGGCGGCGGCGGCCTGCTGGCCGGAAGCATTCTGGCCGCGCAAGCGCTAGTCCCTCAATGCAAAGTAGTAGGCGTAGAGCCCGAAGCAGGCAATGACGGCCAACAATCCGTTCGCACCGGCCACATCGTGCAAATACCCACCCCGCACACCATTGCAGACGGCGCACAAACCCAAGCACTCGGCAAACTGACCTTCCCCATCATCCAATCAGGGGTAGAAGACATGGTTACAGCTACCGATGAGCAGCTGGCCCTCAGCCTGCACTTTTTTGCTGAGCGGATGAAAATTGTGGTGGAACCAACAGGCGCCCTATCGTTTGCCGGTGCGCAACACGGAGGCCTGGACATTCGCGGCGCCCGCGTAGGCATTTTGATCAGCGGAGGCAATGTGGATTTGGCCCGATACGCGCAATTTTTGGCAGATTGACACATGGCAGGCCTCTCGCCTCACGGCTGATCAGGGCCTCATCCTCTGCCATTATGTTGGGTATCTGCTGTCAGTATCAGTGGCCTCATACCCATCGCATAAGCATTCCGGCGCTTACATAAAAAACCGCCACAAACCAGTTGGGTTTGTGGCGGTGACTTGTATGGTGGAGCTGGCGGGAATTGAACCCGCGTCCGTCAGCCTTCACTGGGCAGATCTACATGTTTAGCGGTCTGTTTTGAATCTCACCACCAAAATCGCGCAGTCGCACGCTATCTTGGTCGCCAGTACCCTATTTTCTCGCTTCTATCCAAGGTACCCGGACAGAAACCAGCCCATGTAATTATCCTTGCAGCCGGGAGGCCATGATTGCTCATAGCCCCCTTGCCCAGCCCATCGGCCAACTGTTGCAAGGCTCACTGGCAATTAAGCAGCGAGTGC
>Ga0315907_10002902_pt1 | contig 20908 bp, 19 predicted proteins | sample LakEriMetagenome_3_FD_203525 | JGI IMG/M metagenome (GOLD analysis project Ga0315907, IMG submission 203525) | Freshwater fungal communities from buoy surface, Lake Erie, Ohio, United States - Buoy 12 MA123 | ecosystem: Environmental > Aquatic > Freshwater > Lake > Lake biofilm | place: USA...
AGCCGAGTTTATGCCCTCAACGGCGTGATTTGCTGCGAGGGCGCTCCGGAGGAAGTGATGAATGCGGATTCGCTCAGACAGGCCTACGGCATTCATTTCACCCCGTACCAGCACCATCACTCGCATTCCCACGGCAGCCATGGACATTGAACCCTTCATGGTGCGCGCGGTCCTGACCGCCCTCTTTCTGGGACCGCTCTGCGGATTCATTGGGGTCTTCGTCACCGCTCGACGCATGTCCTTCTTCAGCGATACCGTGGCCCATGCGGCGCTGGCCGGTGTGGCGCTCGGATTCTGGCTCGGTCTGCCCGACCCCACGGTTCCCATGATCCTCTTCAGCCTGATCATCGCGGGCCTGATCCTCTGGCTCAAAGAACGAACGGCGCTCCTCAACGACACCATCATGGCCCTGTTGCTGAGCGGGTCGGTGGCCCTAGGCATGGTGATCTTGAGTCTCCTCAAGGGCTATCGGGGTGAGCTCGACCGGTACCTCTTCGGTGACATCCTATCCGTGGGCTGGGGTGATGCCGCTTTGGCCTTGGTGGTAATGGTGACCGTGGGCTCAGTGCTGTTCTGGAAACTCAACGCTCTGGCCCTGTTGACCGCCCATTCGGATCTGGCGCATGTCTCGGGCATCCCAGTCCGCTGGCTCAACTACGGATTCGTCGCCCTGCTCACCGTGACCGTGGCTCTGAGCATCCGGCTGCTGGGGATCATTCTGGTGACCTCGCTAGTGGTCATCCCACCGGCGGCCGCTCGGAATTTGGCTCGGAGTCTGCGCCAGCAAATCCTCTTGAGCCTCTTCCTTGGGCTGATCGGCGCCGGCGGCGGTGTGTTGCTTTCCTATCCTCTCAACCTGCCCAGTGGCCCCTGCATCACCCTGACCTTGGTCGGGTTGTTTGTCGTATCTCTCCTCGGAGGGCGGCTGCAACGTACCCACCAAAACGCCCCATGAGCCGGCCCTGCCCTCAGCATCAGCACCCTCATCGACTCATCCAGCAACCGCTGTCCGACCTCACGGACAAGCTTCGCCAGGGTGAGTTGAAAATCACCGCCCCTCGTCAGGCGATTCTCGACGTGCTCCGCAAGCATTCATCCCCACTGACCATCAAGGAAATCCACACTTCATTGGGCAAGCTCGACTGCGATCTGGCGACCATCTACCGGAACATGCACACCCTAGAACGCATGGGCCTGGTGAGGCGTTACGATTTTGGCGATGGAGCCGCCCGCTTCGAATTGTCTCCCGAGGACAGCAATGCCCACCATCATCATTTGGTTTGCTCCCGCTGCGCCCGCATCGTCGAGCTTGACGACTGCTTCCTGAACGAATTCCAAGATCAATTGGCCCGCCGGCACGGTTTCACCCAGATTTCGCATCGAATGGAATTCTTCGGGATTTGCCCCAACTGCCAAGCGCCTTGAGAATGGCCGCCGGGATGCCATGCTGCCCGAGCAGGATTCGCCTCCCATTCTCTTGAGCCAGGCCCCCATGACTCGGCCCTCCATCCCCAATTCACAAACCAACCCGGCTTGGGTCTTGTGTGGGTACTTGGTCACGGTGTTCGTCGGTGGAGCCTTGCTGGCACCTGGGGTCTGGACATTGGCCCAGCACCTGGGTCCGAACACGTCGCTGGCCGCTCAACCCTTCCGCCGCTATGTGGACCGCTGTCTGCTCGGGGTCGCCCTGCTGGGACTCTGGCCCATGGCCCGAAGCGGATTATTCCCCGGTTGGCGATCGGTGGGCTTGATCTGGGGTCGGCCTGCGCGGCGGCACCTGTTGATCGGCCTGACCGGCGGTATGGTCTCGCTGGCTGTGGTAGCGCTCCTGTCGCTCGGGTTCGGCGTCCGCACCTGGGATTCTGGTCACTCGTGGGGCTTGCTGCTCTCGCATGCGGTTCGCGCACTCGGTGCTGCCATCACTGTTTCCTTTATCGAGGAACTCCTATTTCGAGGGATCGTTTTCGGATCGCTGCGTCGCCAATTTTCTTTCACTGCCGCCGCCCTGAGCAGCGCGGCACTTTATGCTCTGGTCCACTTCTTTCGCCGGCCTGAAGCCCCCGATTCGGTGGGTCCTTGGACCGGCTTGGAAATGCTCGGCCGCATGCTTTCGGGCCTGAGCCAACCCGCGCAGGTGTTCCCCGGAATCCTCACTCTCGGAGCGATCGGATGGTTGCTAGCCTGGTGCCGCGAACGAACAGGGGCGCTGTGGCTCCCACTGGGTCTGCACGCCGGATGGATCTTCTGGTTTAAGTCCTACACCTTGTTCACGACAACCGTCGCCCGCCCAGGGACTCCCTCCTGGTGGTGGGGCTCAGCCCGGCTGCACGATGGGTGGCTGACCTTTGCGGTCATTGCCATCACCACCGCGTTTTTTGTGGGCGCTCTCAGAGGCCGCAGGCACCCGGTCACTCCTTCCCCACTGGGCAATGCTCCCTGAACGCTCCATCGGCGGGCCCGATCGGGGATTTGGGCTGGGCGCTTGGGCCGAGGTAGTTCTGGGGTCGGTCTATCCCCCAGTTTGCGCCGTCTGCCATCAGCAGCGGGCCGATCGCCATCACGGGTATGTTTGCGACACTTGCCAAAACGATGTCCACCGGATCACCGGGCCTTGCTGTCGGCGCTGTGGGATTCCTTTCGAGGGCAAGATCATCGGCTCACAAACCTGTAGCGCCTGCCGCCGGGACTCCTGGGCCTGGGACGAAGCCCGAGCCGCCGTCGTGGCCGAGGGCATCGCCTTGGAATGCATCCACCGGCTCAAGTACCAGAAGGAACCCTGGTTCGGGACCTTCCTTTCGGGGCTGCTGATGGAGTCGGCTGTGCCCCGATTGATGGGCCATCCTTGGCAAGGCGTGGTGCCGGTGCCACTGCACCGGGTCAAACAGCGCGAACGGGAATTCAATCAGGCCGAGCGACTGGCCACACCGCTGGCCCAGGCGCTCGGCGTGCCGCTGGAAACCAATCGGGTGCGACGCTGTCAGGCCACTCCGAGCCAGACTTCCCTGAGCCGAGAGGATCGGATCCGGAACATGAGGGCCGCCTTTGAGCCGGCGCACTCCTCACGGATTCAGGGATCGTGGATCATTGTGGACGATGTCCTCACCACCGGCGCCACCACCGATGGGGTGGCAGCCGTCCTCAAAAATCTGGGCGCCGAAAGAGTCGTCGTTTGGGCGGTCGCTCGGGCCACCCTAGAAGGGGATCTGCGGCCCGCCCCTCAGGCCTGATCTTTCGAGTTGAACACCTCGATACCACCGGTCGATTGCGGCCATGGGGAGTCATCTTCCAGGAAGGCAAACAGGTGGCTCACCCAACCCTGATCATCGAGGTGCACTGTGAACGCGGCTCGGGCGGAGCAACCTTCCAGCCGGGCAAAGGTGTGGCCTCCAAAAACCGCACCCCGAGTTCCCGGAAATGAACCGTCCGGGGCACGAAGTCGGATGAGCAGCGCCGGTCCTAGGCGTTCACGTCCCAAAACTGCCACCCCGGCCAGTTGAGTCGCCAGAGCGGCATCGGGCTCGGCCAACAGCAATTGGCGCAGCGCGGCTCGCTCCCACTCTTCGAGGGCGGTCGCCCCAAGGCTTTGGCTTCCCATGACCCGTCTCAGAGACGTTTGAGCTTCGAACCGGTTTTGGAATCCTCGACGGTCCAACCCAGGACCTTGAGTTCCGCGCGCACCGTGTCCGCCAAAGCGAAGTCGCGAGCCGCTTTAGCGGCGTTGCGCTTCTCCAGCAACGCCATCGCCACCGCGGGGACTTCCTCCGCAGGACGTCCACCCAACCCCATGACTCCATCAACCCGCAGCCAGGCCTGAAGGCGTGCCGCCGCTGCGGTGGGGCTCAGCGAACCCGCAGCCAAGGCCCCATTGGTTTCCCGGACCCAGTCGAAGATCACCGCCCATGCCTTTGAGACATTCAGATCGTCATCGAGGGCCTCGGTGAACGCGGTCTCCAAGCCGGAGGGCACCGTGCCGGTCTCGGCCGCTGCCGACCCGGCGCGCTCGGTCAACTGTGCGATGGTGGCATCCAACCGCGCCAACGCCGATCGAGCACCTTCGAGGCCTTCCCGGGTGAAATTGAACGTTTCGCGGTAATGGGCGCTGATGAGCAGAAACCGGATTTCTCGACCCAGGAATCCCTGGCTCAGCAAATCACGCACCGTGAAAAAATTGCCCAACGACTTGCTCATCTTCTTGCCATCCACCAGCAAGTGAGCCGCATGGACCCAATGCTTCACGAACGGCTTTCCGGGCTGCTGCAACGCAGTGCCCTCACTCTGAGCGATCTCGTCTTCGTGATGGGGGAACGCCAGATCCTCGCCACCCAGATGGACATCGAAGCTCGGTCCAAGAAGAGCCATGCTCATGGCCGAACACTCGATGTGCCATCCCGGGCGACCTTCGCCCCAAGGGCTGTCCCAGAAGACGACCCCATCCCCGGCCACCCGGGCCTTCCACAGCGCGAAATCGGCCAGGTCATCTTTGTCGTAGGAGTCGCCCGAAACGCGTTCGGTACGCCGCTGCGCCTCCGGATCCAGCGTCACCAGCTGCCCGTAACGGCAACCGCAGGCTCGGTACTTGTTGATGCTGAAGTAAACCGAACCATCGCCCGCTCGGTAGGCGATGCCTCGCTGTTCCAACCGCCTGATGAGGTCGATGATCTGGGGAATGTAGTCGGTGGCCTTGGGAAGGTGATGTGGCCGAAGGCAGGACAAGGTGGCCAGATCCGCCAGAAAGGCCTCGGTATACCGGCCGGTAAACTCGGCCAGCGACAATCCCGTGGCCGCCACCTGGCGGATGATCTTGTCCTCCACATCGGTGATGTTCATCACGTGGTTGACCTGAAATCCGCGGAATTCGAGGTAGCGCCGGAGAAGATCAGCAAAAACGAAGGTCCGGAAGTTTCCGATGTGACCGAAGTCGTACACCGTCGGCCCACAGCAGTAGAATCCGATGGACTCTGCGTCAGGGAACAGTGGGGTGAATTCTTCCACGCGACGGTGGAGCGAGTTGAACAAGCGCAGGGCCATGCGATGAGCCAAAAGCTTACTCCTCCGGCGCAAAATGGAAAGGCATCGTGCGGCTGAAGACTTCTCCCCGAAGTGGTTCGGGAGTTTTTGGATAGTTCCACGGACCATTTCTTGCCCAGAGCAACCCCCCTCTTCCGCACGATCATTGGGTGCGACGGCCCGCTCCCGCGCCCCCCAACAACTCCACTCCGCGGGAGCAGACCCGAGCACCCATCGGATCGTAAGCCATCCCCCACCACGCGCGCAGCGCGAACCCCCGTCTCCGCACGATCATTGGGTGCGACGGTATGCTCCCGCGCCTCACACCGGCATTTTGGTCGGGAATCTTGTGGGTCGGACTTTTGCGACCTACCCTGAGATCTCACAATTTCACTGCCATGCCTCGGACTCCCAAGACGACCCCACCCCGTTTCGAAGGCGAGGTGGCTGCATGGGCTGCCATCGGTGCGGGTTGGCGACAGCTCTTCGGCAGTTTCGGAAGTCTCGGCTTCAGCTTGGAATGGCACGATTTTAACGCGACTGAACCCATCGACTGGGCCCGCAGCTTCCATCCGGGCAGCGTCGAACTCTGCCTCAATCTCTCGGGCCAAGGTTCCGTGAGCAGTGGCAACAAGACGGCCCACTTCACCAACCAGTCGGCTGGTTTCTATCGCCAGGGCCAGGCCCAGCTGTCCGCCGTCCGCACACCGGGTCAAACCCACCAGTTCATCACCGTGGAGTTTCGCCCCGATTTCCTGCACCAAGAGCTGGGAGAGAGCCGCGATTTTCTGCACCCCCTGATTCAGACGTCGCTGGATGCGGATACCCAGCGGCCCATCTCAGGCGTCTCCCAACCCGAACCCCTCACCTCCCGTCAACGGGATCTGGTGATGGCCTTGCGCCAACCGCCAGTCCTGGCCGGAGCCCAGAGACTTTGGTACGGGGCCAAAGTCCGGGAATTGATGAGCGAGTTCTTCTTCGCCCCTCCTTCTGATTCTGAACTGTTCTGTCAGCGCCAACAGCGGGTTGCCCGTAACCGGGTGGAAACCGTGGTCGAAGCCCTCAAAAAAGACCTGACTCATCCCCCTTCGCTGGAAGCCATTGCTCGCGAGGCCGCCTGCAGCCCGTTCTACTTGAGCCGGACCTTTTCCAAGGAGATGGGTCAAACCATTCCCCAGTACCTGCGGCAGTTGCGGATGGAAAAGGCGGCCACCTTGCTGCGGTCCGGTTCATTCAACGTGACAGAAGCGGCCTTGGAAGTGGGCTATTCCAGCCTCAGCCATTTTAGTGCCGCCTTCCACCAGACCTTCGGCTGCTGTCCGGGGCTCTACCCCATGGCCACACCGACCCAACGGGCCACAGTCCGCAAAAGTTGAGGATCGCCGGGGACCGAATCTGCTGATAAGCTTTTTAGTATTGTGGCCTCCCAACCCACCAGCGTCCGGTTGCTTCAGGATCTCATCGCGCTGCCCAGCGTGAACCCGGCTTTTTTTAGCGATCCCGAATTGCATGGGGAACATCGAGTGGCGGAGTTCCTGGCATCGGCGGCCCGTCGACTCGGACTCGAGGTCGAATCACAACCCGTGGTTCCGGGAAGGTCCAACCTCCTGGTCCGACTAACCCCACGGGGCCAAGTCCGCCATCGCGTCCTTTTGGCGCCCCACCTCGACACGGTGGGTGAACCGGCCTACGCGCAACAGCTCAAGCCCGTGATCCGTAATGGTCGCGTCTATGGTCGCGGCGCTTGCGACACCAAGGGGTCCGTCAGCGCTTTCTTCCAATCCCTGCTCAACGTGGCCGCTCAGGGGGCACGGCCGGCAAACACCGAGATCCTCTTTGTCGGACTGATCGACGAGGAGAACATGCAATTGGGTTCCCGACACTTTGCCAGTCACGGACCCCAGTGTGATCTGGCGCTCGTCGGCGAGCCCACCGGTTTGGAGATCGTGACGGCCCACAAGGGCGATGTCTGGCTGCGCCTGCGCACCGTCGGTCGACCGGCCCATGGGGCCACGCCCCATCGAGGCCGCAACGCCGTGACGGCCATGTCACGGATCGTTCTGGCTCTCGAGACCGAATACGCCGCCGAACTGGCCGCCCGCCCTCCCCATCCGCGCCTGGGGCGGCCAACAATCAACGTCGGGCGCATCGACGGAGGTCGCCAACCCAACATCGTGCCCGCCGAATGCTTCATCGAGATCGATCGACGCACTCTTCCCGGGGAGACCGAGGCGGGGGTTCGTCGCGAAATCCATGCCGTGTTGCGCCGTCAGAAACTCAAAGCGTCCTTCGACACTCTGCGCACCAATCCCTGCGAGCCGCTCGACACCAACCCGGATCTGCCACTGGTTCAGTCATTGACTCGCGCCGCCGGACGACGAACCACTCGAGGCGTTCACTACTTCACCGATGCCGCACCCCTGGCCGCTGGAGGGATCCCCTCGGTGGTGTTCGGTCCGGGTGACATCGCCCAAGCCCACACGGAGCGGGAGTGGTTGGCCATCTCCCAGCTGGAGAAGTCGATCCAGATTCTGGAACGGTTCCTTCGCAGTCTGGACTGAACGCCTTCGACACCGTGTCTTCCCGAGCGATGCGCCTGGCCTTCCTCACCCACGAGCCGTATTTCCCGCCCAGCGGCGGAGGCTCCGCGGAGGCGATTTACCTGATCCGGGAATTGGTGCGCCGAGGCCATGAGGTCCATCTGTTTTGTCCCGTCTTCCCGGATTGGCAATCCATCGCCCTCACGCAGGGCATCCACATCCATCCGTTCACCGGGTGGCCGATGGGTCGGTACACGCCCTACCGCAACCTCAAGTACCTGGCCTACCCGCTGGCCTTGGCCAGACACGCCGACCGGACGCTGAAGTCCCTGCGCCGATCGGCATCCCCGGAGTTCCGCTTCGACGCCGTCCTCTCGCAGCACACAATTTCCGCCGTGGCCGCCGGCCTCCTAAGAAGCCGCTGGAAAGTGCCCATCATTCTCAACTTCCTGGACTACCTGACAGGGTTCATGGAGACCTGGCCTGCGGCGTTCACGCGAACCGGTTTGGTTCCCTGGCTCAACCGCTACGAGCGCTCGTTGCCCCGGCGCTTCCAGGCCGAAGGCGTGATGACCGTATCGACTCCCTTGGCCGAACGATTCCAAGCCACTGGTTACCCGGCCGACCGGATCCGAGTCATCCAGTATGGCTACGATGCCAGCCTCTTTCGGCCGCATCCCGAGACCACGGCCGATCCGACAAATTCTAAGGCGCCCGTGGTGGTCATGCACGGGTCGTTCGACACGCACCACTTGGGCCCCATCGCCCGGGACGCCTTGTTGCACCTGCACGCCCGCCGGCCGGAGCTACGGTTCCGATTCCTGGGCAAGGAAACACCCGCTTTGCTGCGATTGGCCCAAGAGGTCCGAGCCGCCGCTCCGGGGATACCCCTCGAAATGACCGGCTTCATTCCCTACCACCAGATGGCCGAAGCCCTGAGCGGCGCTTCGGTGGGAATGGTCCCCTATGAGGAGTCCCAAGGTGTCCACTGCGCCTTCGTCGCCAAAGCGGTCGAATACCTCGGCTGCGGAATTCCCTGCGTCAGCACTCCTCTGGAGAATCTTTCCCGCTACTTCGCGGACGAACCGGCCATACGGTTCTCCGGTTGGACCGGCCAATCCTTCGCCGAGAATGTGTTGGCGATCCTGGCCCTTCCTGCAGAGGACCGCCGCGCCCTGGGGCTCTCGGCCGCGGCCCGGGTCGCTGCCCGACTCGACTGGAAAGTGATCGCGGCCAATGCGGCTGACTTCATTGAGCAGCAAGCAGGCCTTCCCAAAAGCAGTTGCCAAGCTGCGGGTCCGGTTTGAGCTTCAGGGCTGTCGATGAGTTCGTGTTCTTCTACGATGGCGGCCCCGATGGCCGCGATCCCGTTGCTTCCCCGGCGCCGTCTGCCCGAATGGCTGAAGGTGCAGTTGCCGACCTCGAGTGCCTTCACGGCCACGCGCACGCTGCTCGATGGCCTGGGCCTCCACACGGTGTGCGAAAGTGCCAAGTGCCCCAATCATTGGGAGTGCTGGAGCAAGGGCACGGCCACCTTCATGATCGCCGGTGATCGCTGCACCCGCGCCTGCGGATTCTGCGCGGTGTCGACGGACAAACCGTTGGCCCTAGAACAAGACGAACCCCAGCGGGTGGCCGAGGCCACCCGGCGCATGGGCCTCAAGCACGTGGTCATCACGGCCGTGGCTCGGGACGATCTTCAGGATGGGGGTGCCGACCACTTCCGCCGCACCATCGAAGCGGTGCGGGGTCTGAATCCTGGAATCGTGGTCGAAGTGTTGACTCCGGATTTTCTGGATCGCGACGACGCCATCGATTCGGTCCTCGTGGCTCGGCCGGACATCTTCAACCACAACCTGGAGACGATTCGACGTCTCACCCCATCGGTTCGGCACCGCGCCACCTATGATCGGTCGCTCCGTGTTCTGGCCAAGGTCAAAGACCGCCTCGGCGACCAGGTCCACACCAAGTCGGGCATGATGCTCGGGCTGGGTGAAACGCAGGAAGAAGTGCTGGAGGCCATGCGTGACCTCCGCCACGCCCACTGCGACATCCTCACACTGGGACAATACCTCCAACCCACCCTCAAGCACTTGCCCGTGGTAGACTTCATTCCACCGGCCGTTTTCGACACACTGCGGCGTGAGGGAGAAGCCATGGGATTCGCCCACGTCGCCTCGGGTCCCTTGGTTCGCAGTTCGTACCATGCCGACGAATTCTCTGCGTCCCGAACAGCATGAGTTTCTGGTCCTTCGCCTGGGTCGCCCTGCTGATGCTCCTGGTTCCTGTGAACGCCGCGGGATTGCCCTCGACCAACCGCTTTGAGCCGGAGGTCCTGAAGTTTGAAGCCCTCGACCGAAGAATCCCACCGCCGCCGCGGCCCATCTTATTTGTGGGCAGTTCCAGCATCCGATTGTGGACCAACCTGCCCACCGCCATCCAGGAGCGGCCGGTGCTCAACCGCGGCTTCGGCGGTTCCCGATTCAAGGACCTGCTCCGTTTTTTCAATCGGCTCGTCCTCCCCTATGGCCCCTCGGTGCTCGTCGTGTATGAAGGCGACAACGACCTGGCCGACGGACAAACACCCGCGGAGATCGCCCAAGATCTGGCCGTCTTCTTGGAGCGTGCCGAGACAGAACTCCGGGGAACTTCGGTCGTCTTGCTCACCGTGAAACCGAGCCCAGCACGGCGGCATCTGCTCGAAGCCCAATCGGAGTTCAACCAGCGACTCAAGATCTTGGCGGCGTCCGGTCGGCGGGTACGCGTCGTGGACGTGACCTCGCCGTTGCTCGACTCCCGAGGCGAGCCAGATCCTCGTTTCTTCGCCGCCGACCGACTCCACCTCAACGCCGACGGCTATGAGGCATGGCGACAGCCGGTTCTGGATGCCATCGAACTCAGCCTGAAGCGCTGAGCGGAACCCGGAAGGGTGAGGCCGCCGCAGCGGCCGCCAAACCGCCATCGAGAAAGGCCTGGTATTCGGGCGACTCCAACCGATGGGTCTCCGGCTGAGTCCGGAGCAGGTGACGCAATTCATCCCGATTGCGCGACCAGCGATACCCATTGAAGAACTCCATGGGCTCGAACTGCGTCTTGTAGAGCGCCTTCTCCGCATAGCAGGTGCCCAAGTGCAGGTGACCCAAGCCGCTTTCCTGGGCCCACACCACCGCTTGAGTCATCATGGCCATCCCGAGATGACTGCCCACATCGGCCAAGTCGTAGAAGGCATAATAATAATAGGCCATGCGCGGGGGTTCGAAGTAGAGCAGCGCGACTCCGCGTTCGGGTCCATCGCCGCGACCCTCCCGGAAGACCAGCACGTGGGAAATCACCCGACCGGCCAGGAGTCGATCCAATCGAGCCGCGGGCATGACACCGGAACCGAAACGACTCTCGGCAAAGGCCAACCAAGCCGCCCGACGCGCGGGGGTCAGTTCAAAGCGATCCCAGGGCACCAATTCACACTGCAAATTCCCGGCTTTGCGCAGGACGCGCCGGTTTTCAGAAGAGGCCCGCCACTCTGCGAGCGGCACCCGCAATTGGCGGCCCAGATAGAAACGGGAGAGATCCGGAGCCGATGGGAGAAATCCGGCGGCAAACAAATCGGCCGGGGTTTCTGTCGGTTCCGGAAACGCCCAGACCGCATACGGATAGACGTAGCGGCTGGGATCAGCGAGTGCCTCGGAAAATACCAGCTTCATGGGGAATTCAAGGGCCCTACGCAGACCCACATGCCCAGACCTCTTCGCGCAAGCGCTCGGGATCCGGCTCTGCCGACCGGCAGCGCTTCAGTGACTGCTGCTGCGCAAGAAAGCCACGCTGTGGGTCACCGGTATCGTGGTCGTCAGGGTTGTGGTAGTTAGAAAATTCTGTCACAGGACATCCTAGGCACTGCGGACTGGCTCAGTTTACGGTGGCGAACCTCCAGTCCGTGAGGGTTTGCCCGTATTGCCCTATCGGCCGACCGCAACTCAGATCGGCTGGGTCGGCACCTCGAAGCCGCCCAATGTGGCCAAGGGCGGCAACACGCACCGGCTGATCGGAAGTCCCGTTGGTATCGACGGAGGCCGAAGCCCCGGATGCCCCCCAGTGGTATCGCTCCGGCGAGAGCCGGAGCGACAAATCCCACTAAAAATCGTTGTGCCTCAGGCCTTTGAGTAAACTTGGGCTCCCTGTTCGACGAACTCTCGGGATTTTTCCTCAAGGCCCCTTTTGAGGGCTTCCTCCGCGGCCACCCCTTGTTCGGCCGCATACTTACGGACGTCCTCGGTGATTTTCATCGAGCAGAAATGCGGCCCGCACATGGAGCAGAAGTGGGCAGTCTTGGCCCCTTCCTGAGGTAGGGTCTCATCATGGAATTCGCGGGCGGTGACCGGATCCAGACCGAGGTTGAACTGATCCTGCCAGCGGAATTCGAATCGGGCCTTGCTCAGAGCGTTGTCGCGATTTTGGGCTCCCGGATGCCCCTTGGCCAAGTCGGCGGCATGAGCGGCGATCTTGTACGCAATCACCCCATCCTTCACGTCCTTCTTGTTGGGCAGACCCAAGTGCTCTTTGGGGGTGACGTAGCACAGCATGGCGCAACCATACCAACCGATCATCGCCGCTCCGATGCCGCTGGTGATGTGATCGTAACCCGGAGCGATGTCGGTCGTCAGGGGTCCGAGGGTGTAGAAGGGGGCTTCTTGGCACCACTCCAACTGCTTGGCCATGTTCTCCTCAATCATGTGCATGGGAACGTGGCCCGGGCCTTCGTTCATCACTTGCACTCCATGGTTCCAGGCCCTCTGGGTGAGTTCTCCCTGCACCTGCAGTTCTCCGAATTGAGCCTCGTCGTTGGCGTCAGCAATGGAGCCCGGCCGCAGGCCGTCGCCAATGCTGAAGCTGACATCATAGGCGGCCATGATCTCACAGATTTCGTCCCAGTGAGTGTAGAGGAAATTCTCGCGATGGTGAGCCAAGCACCACTTCGCCAAAATGCTGCCGCCGCGGCTGACGATGCCGGTCATGCGCCGGGCCGTCATCGGAATAAACCGCAGGAGCACTCCGGCATGGACCGTGAAATAATCGACGCCCTGTTCAGCCTGCTCGATGAGGGTGTCCCGATAGACTTCCCAAGTCAGATCCTCGGCCTTACCGCCCACTTTTTCCAAAGCCTGATAGATGGGAACCGTCCCAATAGGCACCGGAGAGTTGCGCAAGATCCACTCGCGGGTGGCGTGGATGTTTTTACCCGTGGACAAATCCATCACGGTGTCGGCCCCCCACTTGGTGGCCCACCGCATCTTTTCGACTTCTTCCTCGATGCTGGAAGCCACCGCGCTGTTGCCGATGTTGGCATTAATCTTCACCAAGAAATTCCGGCCGATGATCATCGGCTCATTTTCCGGGTGATTGATGTTCGACGGGATAATGGCCCGGCCGGCGGCGACTTCACTGCGGACGAATTCAGCGGTGATTTCCGCCGGAATCCGTTGGGGGAATCGACGGAAGATGGACGGCGAGTAGGCACTGCCGGGCAACTGGCTAGAGCCAGCATGCTGCTTGGACAAGTCGTTGCGGACCCGGTCTCCTGACAAATCGGCCAACTGGGCCCGACCCATGTTTTCGCGAATGGCGATGAACTCCATTTCCGGCGTGATGACACCGGCTCGGGCATAGGCCAATTGGGTGACTCCTTGACCCGGCTTCGCCCGGAGGGTGCGGCGACGGCTGGCCGTCAGGCCGGGGAATTCCACCAAACGGTTCTTCTCGGCCTTGCTGGCGTACTCGGCGTGCTTACCAGAAAGGTAGCCATTGTCTTGGGGCTTCACTTCGCGCCCATCGTATTCTTCCACATCTCCGCGGGCTCGGATCCAAGCCACCCTCAGCGGTGGCAATCCTTCTTCGGGGGTCCCTTTGAACTCCGGGTCTCCCCAGGGGCCGGAGCAGTCATACACCCGGACTGGCGGATTCACCTCTTGGGCTCCGCTCACCAAGTGCGTGGGGCTCTGGGTGATCTCCCGGAACGGCACACGGATGGCGGGATGCACAGTGCCGGCCTCATAGACGCGGTTGGAGTTGGGCAACTGCTCCCGGCTGTGCGGTTCAAAGGAAGTCTTAGGATCGGCAATCATGGTGGAATGTCTCTCGGGCTTGAAATGGTCGGACCGACAGTTCCCGGTGATTCCGTGAGGAATGTTCCGAATGAAACCTCCCGGCGGACATGGTTGGCGAAGGGTTATCCCTTCGCCGGCATGATCCGGATCAGGTTCCACGGGTCGGGTACTGCGGCACCCCTCTCAGCCGTCAACTCAACGGCTCCCCGAACGACGTCCAGTATGGACTTGGTCCGTGTCCTCGCCAGAAGGAAAGTGCCATCCCCGGAAGCTTTGGGCCCGTGCCTCCCGAGTAACCCGCCCATTGCGGCCCAACCGAGGCACTGGATCGGCGGCTGGCTCTTCAGATCAAGTTGCCGGTATGAACCGCTGGGCCAAAAGAGAGATCACAAAGAGAGCGGCATAAACCCCCATCCCGCGGGGATCCGGTGCCACGGCCAGTTGGTCCACCAGACAAATCCCGGCCAACAGACCGGAGACAGTGCGGCCAAAGTGGGGTTGGGCTCGAGCCACGGTATGACTCAGACTCCACACGGTCCAAGACAGCGCCAAAACTCCGGTGACGATCACGCCAATACCCAGATTGTCTCCGTGGACCAGCCAGGCCAAAACTCCGGGTATGGCCAAGAATACCAGGGGCCAATAAGCCATCGGACCCCTTCGGCTTTCCCGTCGGGCGATGTAGCTGAGGCCTACGATCCAGGCCGCTAATGCCAAGGCCGCCCATAGGGCTTCGCCGGTCACTCCCCGTTCTCCGACCGACGCCACCGTCAGAAAGAGGAAGAAGCGGCACGCCGCCATCAAAACCGGAGAGAGCGTCACCCGCTTGTGGATCGCATCGTAGAGAACCACAGAAGCGGCGAGCAGTGCCGACAAGACGGCCGTCCACCACCCCTGCATCGCCAAACCGATGACACCGGCCACCATCAAAGACCACCCGACCTGCCAAACGCGCTGCTCAGCAACCGCCCCAGAAGGTATCGGTCTCTCCCGACGGAACTGTCGGTCGAAGTCGGCGTCGAAGGCGTCATTCAAGACCATGCCTCCGATATAAATCGAACTGGCCGACAGCATCACTGCGCCCATTCGACCCATTTCAAGTCCGCCACCCAAGGCCCCAGCCGCTAGGCAATTCGACCACACCGTCGGCAAATTCGATGCCCGGGCTAAAATCAGCCAAGATCTCCAAGATGAGGTTGTGGAACTCAAGATCGGGGATTCCCGTCCGGCTGTCCGGTTCAGTCAAGCGTGCGGATTTTCACACCGTCCACGATTCGCTCGCCGGAGGCCATGTTGGTGACCACCACCACCGTATTGCCGCGTCGCAGCAAACCATCATTCATGAGTTGGGCTACGGCCGCATCCACCGTGCGGTCGGGATCTTGGGGATTGAACGCCACCACCCGGGGCATGACTCCGCGCAGCAACGTCAACCCATCGGCGGTCGGCCATCGATCGGTGAAGGCATAAACCGCCGAATGGCGCGGGCGCATCCACGCGGCGAACCGGGCCATGTGACCTCGCTTGGTAAAAACCAATATGGCATCTGCCTTCAGGTCGTCGGCCAGTCCCACGGCACTGCGTACCAGCTTCTGTCGGGACGACGTCAGCTCCGCCTTTTCTTGATAGTTGGCGCCGCCACTGCGTTCGATGCGTTGGGCGATGGTGTCCATCACCTCGATGCAACCCAAAGGGTGTTTCCCGACGGTGGTCTCGCCACTGAGCATGATGGCGTCGCTCTGCTCAAAGACGGCATTGGCCACATCCGTGATTTCGGCCCGAGTGGGCGAGGGACTCTGAATCATGCTCTCCAGCATGTGTGTTGCGACGATCACGGGCCGGCCCAGTTGCTGGCAGGTCTTGACGATCCGCCGCTGGATGATGGGCAACTCCTCATAGTTGCATTCGATTCCCAAATCACCCCGGGCCACCATGATCACATCGGCCTCTCGGGCAATGGCATCAAAATGATTCACTGCAAACTGATGCTCGATTTTGGCAACAATTTGCGGTTGGTGGGCCGACGGATGTTGTTTGAGGAAGGCCCGGAGCAATTCGATGTCTTGGGGCTCTCGCACGAAGCTGAGGGCGACGTAGTCGACTCCGACTTCGAGTCCCAGGCGAATGTCCTCTTTGTCTTTCTCGGTGAGAGCTGGCAGCGAAACATGCACTCCGGGCAAATTAATGTGACGACGACTGCCCAGGGTTCCTTCGGTCAGCACCTCACATTCAACGGTGTCGGCCATCTTGGAGAGGATCCGCATCTTCATCTCTCCATTGTCCACAATCAACGTGTCGCCGGCGTGCACGTCCTCGGCGAATTGGTCGTAACCCACACTGGTCCACTTGCCTTGAGCCGGAATTTTTCCTCGTACCGTGAACGTGAAATGCTCGCCTACAGACAACGAGATTTTCTCGGCGACATCTCCGGTCCGAATGGACGGTCCTTGAGTGTCCAAGAGAATTCCCACCGCGCGTTGATGCCGTTCTGAGAAGAGCCGGATATCTTGAACCACACGTCGTACCCACTCTGGTTTGGCGTGGCTCATGTTGAGCCTCAACACATTGACCCCTGCCAGAATGAGGCGCTCGAGCATCTCGGGCGAATCCGTGGCCGGACCGAGGGTGGCGATGATTTTCGTTTTTCGGAAACCGTGGATGCTCATGGTTTGTCGGTTGAGTTGTTGTTGGACCGAAGCATCACCCCATCTGGAGCCGGGTCAACGGCGCTTGGCAAAGGAGTCGATTGATTGGATCCTTAGCACCAGACCTCATGTCTTCTGCTTACTCGCAATTGCTGGACGCCACCATCGCCCACTTGGAGACCTTGAAATGTCGAGGCGTCGGTTGGGTGTCGGTCCGTCGTGAAACTTTAGCGTCCATTGGCAGCGCTCCTCAAAAGCCTGTCCCCCCGTTGAATTCTCGCGAAGCGGAAAGAACCGCTCGGCCGCGCGTTTTGGATTCTGCGAATCCTTCGGTTCCCATGGACCGTTTGGCGCCTGTCCCACCCATCGCTCTGAGTCCTTCAACTCCCGTTCGCTCGGAAGCAGCGCTCGCTCGATGGTCCAAAGCGGCGGCCGTTTATCCATCGGCTTCTTCAGCTCCGAAAACATTGCGGGTCTCAACGCCGTTGCCAGCTCCCTTGCCTCCAGAAACTCGGGTCGCGGCCATGGCCGAACTTCAAACGCAGATTTTGGGTTGTTCCTGCTGTTCTCATTTAGCGGCTTCGCGTCACTCGGTGGTTGTTGGTTCCGGCGATTGTCATGCCAAAATCCTATTTGTCGGCGAAGCTCCGGGAGTTGAGGAAGATCTCAGCGGTCACCCGTTTGTCGGTCCGTCGGGCGAACTGCTCACCAAAATCCTCATCGCAATGGGTTTAGGTCGGGAGTCGGTTTTTCTTTCCAGCATTCTTAAGTGCCGACCCGACACCCCGGGTGAATCCGTCGGCAATCGCAAACCGCGGCCGGAGGAGGTGAGCACTTGCATACCCTGGCTCGATCGCCAAATCGATTTGATCCAACCTCAAGTCTTGGTCGCTTTGGGTGCCAGCGCCGCAGAGGGATTGTTGGGCAAAGGAACTGCGTCCATCACCCAATTGAGAGGTTCATGGCAAAGTTACCGGGGCATTCCGCTCATGCCCACCTATCATCCCGCCTACTTGCTGCGAAATCAGGCCCTCTCAGAAAAGCGGAAGGTTTGGGAAGATATGCTTCAAGTTTTGGAGCGTGCGGGTTATCCGATTTCTAACAAGCAGCGCGGTTTTTTTCTGACCCGCGAATAAAATTTTTGTGCTTAGTCTCGTTGGCCTCGGCTCCGGTTATCGGTGGGTTGTTTCGGAGCTTGAGGCTTCGATCGCCAATTCTGTTTCTGCCGCCTTCGCCCAAGACCAATCCCGATGCGTCAATCCTCCTGTTTCGTGCGTCGTCAGCCTCAAGGTCACTCGATTCCAACGAATCTCAATATCAGGATGATGGTTGCGTTGTTCTGCCAGCCGAGCAACTCGCTGGACCCAATTCATGGCAGCGTTGAAATCGTTAAAAATCTCGGTTCGAACCAGACTCGGACCGTCGATGGTCCATGCGGGCATCTGGGGTGGCTGGGAATTGCCAATCGCGTCCATGAGGCTCTCACCGTAGGAACCCCTTCTTCCGGTTCAAGCTTCCCGCTCAGAAAGTTCTTCGCAGAACTTTGGGAACAACGGTCCAAAGGGGTGCCAACAGAGATCCAACAATCGCTGTTTCGAGGTTGGGCTTGGGTTGTTCCCAAAACGGTTCACACAGGAAATTTCCCTATTCCGCCCTATTTGACGGGGTTTGCTCCGGTTGTAGGGTTTGTTCACCGTCCATACTAAGGACTTTCTCTTTGAAGACTCTCCACTGATAGTAAGCCAAACATGAAACTAACGATCGCCAAGGATCAGCTGCTCGTTGGCCTTCAGGCCGTTCAGAACATCGTCGGGTCGCGATCGACGCTCCCCATCCTGTCCAATGTTCTGTTGGAGACCGGTGATCGGCGTCTATCGCTGACTGCCACCGACCTGGATGTCACCATCACCTGCTCGGTTGCCGCCAACGTCGAACAGTCGGGGCGGGCAACATTGCCGGTGAAAAAGCTGGTGGACATCACGCGTGAGTTGATGGCCTCAGACATCGAGATCGAGATCGACGAGAAGTCGGTGGCCTCGATTCGCGCCGGCAGCGCGTTCTTCAAGGTGAACGGCCTGGCGGCTGAAGAGTTCCCTCCTCTGCCGGTGTTTGCTCAGAACCGGACGGTGGTTGTCCCGCAAGACAAACTCAAAGGGATGCTTCGCAAGACGAGTTTCGCGGTATCGACCGATGAAAGCCGCTTCGTGCTCAACGGGATCTACTTCAGCCTCAAGGAGAACAAGCTGATCTTGGTGGCAACCGATGGCCGTCGGTTGGCCTTGTGTGAAGAAGAACTGGAGATCTCAGCCGATAATCAGGCGGACTTTATTCTTCCGACCAAAGCCATTAACGAACTGACCCGGTTGCTTCAGGGTGGCGGCAACGTGGAGGTCAAGTTCACCGAGAACCAAGCTTCTTTCGCAACGCAGCCGGCGATCGAAGGCGGGGTTTCAGCCATCCTGGTGACCAAGTTGGTGGATGGTGTTTACCCGAACTATCGACAGGTTATTCCGGCTGAGCCGTTGGAACGGGTTCCGCTCAATCGTGAAGAGTTTTTGAAGTCGCTCCGATTGGCTGAGATCATGACCACCGATAAGCAAAACTCGGTGAAGTTGACCTTTAGCCGCAATCAGTTGGCGATCACGGCCAATGCTCCAGAGGTGGGCGAGGCCCGTCAAACGGTGGCCATTAAATATCAGGGCAAAGATTTCGCCATTGCGTTCAACCCGGGTTACCTGATGGATCCTCTGAAAGCTCTCGATACGGATGAGGTGTATTTTGAGCTCATCGACGAGCTGAGCCCAGGCGTGCTCAAGACCAATGAGCCGTTCCTGTACGTGATCATGCCGATGCGCATGAGTTGAAGGTCGGTTGGGTTGGTGACGGGGAATTCCGGCTAAGGCGCCGCATTCCCCGGTTGCACCGGAGGTATCCGATACGGTTGACTCGGGTTCTTCCATGAAGACTTTGTTTCGACCAGCCGTTTGGACTGCATTGGTGACCGCTTGGGTCGCCGCGGGCTGCTCCTCTCCGACCGGAGCAGTGGGCACTGGCTCCCACTTCCGAGGTCCGGTGGGCATCCAATTGTATAGTCTCCGGGCCCAGTTCACCCGCAGCGTCCCTCAGACCATAGGAACGGTGAAGGGATTCGGAATTCAGGAGGTTGAGTTGGCCGGCAACTACAACCTGAAGAATCCGGCATTCCGCCAAATGCTCGATCAGGCGGGTCTGAAGCCCATTGCTGGGCATTTCCCGATGGATCGCATCACGGGCGACACCGAGGCGGTTGCCAAGGAATGTCAGGACTTGGGCATCCGGTATGTGGGGGCGGCGTGGATTAAGGGCAAGGGTGAGTTCGACATCGAGGCCGCTCACAAGGCAGCAGCCGATTTCAACAAGGCAGGCAAAGCGCTGGCCGCCCACGGCATCAAGGTGTTCTACCACTGCCATGGCTATGAATTCAAACATCGTGACAATTCGGGCCGGAAGCCCATGGACATTCTTATCCAGGAAACGGACTCCCGTTACGTGGCCTTCGAAATGGACGTCCTCTGGGTGCAGTATCCCGGAGAGGATCCTGCCGCTTGGCTAGCCAAGTATCCCGGACGTTGGGAGTTGATGCACTTGAAGGACTTGAAGAAAGGTGTGCCGACGGGTTTCCACAATGGCGGAACTGATCCCAACAACGACGTGGCGCTGGGTACTGGTCAAATGGACTGGCCCAAGATTTTGAAGGCCGCCCAGAAGTCTGGCGTGAAACACTACTTCATCGAGGATGAATCGGCCTCCAGCGTGGAGCAAATCCCGCAGTCGCTGAAGTACCTTGAGAGCGTGAGCTGGTGATTCGCTGGAGGTGTTGAGGAGGACGCAGCAACGAATTGGCTGGGCCGGTTGGAGACAAAGACCGGTGAACCCCTCTCGTCAGCAACGCAAAACCCCGGTGCCATTTCGGCCCGGGGTTTTTCATGCCGATGGGAGTCAATAAGGACTATTCCGGCTTGGGCATTTGGGACCCGAGTCGGATGTATTCCCAGAGCGCACGAATGGTCTTGGGTCCATCGCCGTCCAGCACATCGGCCAGAGCGCTCTTGCCGTCTTCATCAAAGTAAGCCGGCATCTTGGAATTGGGATCCAAGGAAACCGGGTTGCGCAACCAGCGGCGATAGAAGTCGGGCTGCAATCGTTCAAACGAGTGGCTCAAATTAATCCCGGGCGCTTCGAAGACTTGGGTGGCTCCAAAGTCACCGACGCTGTGGCAGGAGATGCAAGCGAAGCCCCCAGAGGTGCCGACCAGCTTGTGGCCCACCTTGGCCAACTCGGCATCGGGAGCCTCGTCGGCCGTGGTCACCGGAGCCAGTCCATGGGCTGTGGCCAACCCTTGACCCAAAAGAACCGCGTGGGTGGGGAACGCGGGCATTCGGGATTCCAACCACGGGCGTGGCTTCCAGGATTCGGAGCCACCGATGAAACGGCTAGCCCACTCGGGCTTGAGTTTGCCGCCTAGGAGCTCCCAAGCGGGGAAGCCTTCGAATTTTCCGTGGCATTCCCGACAATTAAGGGACACCGACTGCCGTTCCAAGAAGTCTGCGGCTGTATGTCGGGTGAGCGAAGAGCGGTC
>Ga0315907_10002903_pt1 | contig 20907 bp, 23 predicted proteins | sample LakEriMetagenome_3_FD_203525 | JGI IMG/M metagenome (GOLD analysis project Ga0315907, IMG submission 203525) | Freshwater fungal communities from buoy surface, Lake Erie, Ohio, United States - Buoy 12 MA123 | ecosystem: Environmental > Aquatic > Freshwater > Lake > Lake biofilm | place: USA...
TAATCGTGTCTGCTTGTGCAGATGATCCAGCTACTCTGCAATACATTGCTCCATATACAGGTGCAGCCATTGCTGAATACTTTATGTATCAAGGACAAGCTACTCTTGTTATCTACGATGACTTATCTAAACAAGCTGCTGCTTACAGACAGATGTCTCTTCTATTAAGACGCCCGCCAGGTAGAGAAGCTTACCCAGGAGATGTTTTCTATCTACACTCAAGACTATTAGAAAGAGCTGCTAAACTTAGCGATAAATTAGGTAGTGGAAGTATGACGGCATTACCAATTATTGAAACACAAGCTGGTGATGTATCCGCATATATCCCAACAAATGTAATTTCTATTACAGACGGCCAAATTTTCTTATCCGGTGACTTATTTAACGCTGGTATAAGACCTGCTATAAACGTTGGTATTTCCGTATCCCGTGTAGGATCTGCAGCTCAAATTAAAGCAATGAAAAAAGTTGCTGGTAAACTTAAACTTGAATTAGCACAGTTTGCTGAACTAGAAGCATTCTCTCAATTTGCTTCAGACCTAGACCAAGCAACAAGAAATCAGTTAGCTCGTGGTCAAAGACTACGTGAAATTCTGAAACAAGCTCAAAATTCACCTATTCCAGTAGAAGAACAAGTAGCGATAATTTATACAGGTATCAACGGATTCCTTGATGATGTAGCAGTAGGCCAAGTAAAGACTTTTGTCGAGAATCTACGTACAAACTTAAGAAATTCAAAACCTCAATACGCTCAACTAGTGAAATCTTCTAAAGATTTCACAAAAGAAGCTGAAGACATATTAAAAGGTGCTATAGCTGATGTAAAACAAAGTTTTACATCCTAAATAAATAAAAGAAGAAAATTTAGATTACTCTAAATTTTCTTCTTTTAACCAGTCATAACCTTTTTTTTCTAATTCTAGAGCTAAATCTTTTGTCCCAGTCTTAATAATTTGTCCATCTTGCATAATATGTATAAAGTCAGGAGTGATGTAATCAAGAAGTCTTTGATAATGTGTAATCAATATAACAGAATTTGATCCATTCATGAGACTATTAACTCCATTAGCCACAATTCTTAGAGCATCTATGTCTAATCCAGAATCTGTCTCATCTAAAACAGATATCTTCGTATCTAAAATTGCCATTTGTAAAATCTCATTTCTTTTTTTTTCACCTCCTGAAAACCCCTCATTTACATTCCTAGTCAAAAAATTGCTATCCATGCCAACTACATTTAGTTTCGAATGAATAAACTCAAAAAATTCCAATGGTTCAAGCTCTGTTAAACCTTTTGCTTTTTGTCTTGAATTATAGGATAGACGCAAAAAATCAATATTTGTTACACCTGGAATTTCTACTGGATATTGAAAACCTAAGAATATGCCATTTTGTGCCCTTTCTTCAGGAGGCAATTCTAATATAGATTCGTTTTCAAATAAAATGTCTCCACTTATAACGGTATAAGAAGGATGTCCAGCAATTATTTTTGCTAATGTACTCTTACCTGATCCATTTTTCCCCATAATGGCATGGACTTCCCCAGGATTAACCGTTAAATTGATTCCTTTTAAAATAGAAGTTGTCCCTATTGTTGCATGTAAATTCTTTATTTCTAAAACAGCAGATTTTTTTTCAGTCATATTATTATCCAACACTCCCTTCTAATTTGAGACTCATTAGTCGATCTGCTTCTAAAGCAAACTCCATAGGTAATTCAGCAAAAACTTCTTTACAAAAACCACTTATTAATAAACTAATAGCTGACTCTGTATCAATTCCTCTTTGCAAAAAGTAAAATAATTGCTCTTCTTCTATTTTAGATGTAGATGCTTCGTGTTCTACTTTACTTGTTGAATTACTGACTTGTATGTAAGGAAACGTATTAGCTTGTGATTTACTTCCAATTAACATAGAATCACACTGCGAATTATTTACACTGCCTAAAGCTTTAGGCATTATCTTAACTTGACCTCGATATGTATTTTTTGAATTCCCCGCGGAAATTCCTTTTGATACAATCCTACTTTTTGTAAATTTACCCACATGAATCATTTTAGTACCAGTATCCGCTTGTTGATAATTGTTTGTTAAAGCTACTGAGTAGAATTCACCAGATGAATTGTCCCCAACCAAAATGCAACTAGGGTATTTCCAAGTAATTGACGAACCTGTTTCAACTTGAGTCCAAGATATCCTTGAATCTTCTCCTGCACATAAACCGCGTTTAGTAACAAAATTATAAATTCCTCCTAATCCATTAGAATCTCCAGCATACCAGTTTTGCACTGTCGAATACCGAATATTCGCTTTTTCTAAGGCAATGAGCTCTACTACCGCTGCATGTAATTGGTTCTTATCAAACTTAGGAGCTGTACATCCTTCCAAATAATTAACTTTGCTATTTCTGTCTGCGATTATGAGTGTTCTCTCAAACTGACCTGATTCTTCATTATTAATTCTAAAATATGTTGATAAATCTAATGGGCACGTAACATTTTCAGGAATATAGCAAAATGATCCCTCTGTAAAAACAGCTGAATTTAAAGCTGCAAAATAGTTGTCAGCTATGGGCACTACAGTTCCCAAGTACTTCTTTACTAAGTCAGGATATTCCTTTAAAGCTTCGGAAATTGGACAAAAAATTACCCCAACTTTCGATAATTCTTCCCTAAATGTCGTCCCGATTGAAACACTATCAAAAATCGCGTCTACTGCAACATTCGCTAATCGCTTTTGTTCCGTCAAGGGTATACCTAATTTCTCAAAGGTATTTAAGATTTCTTGATCCACTTCTTGCAGATCTGATAATTTGTTTTTTAGTTTGGGAACTGAATAATAAAGTATATCTTGATAGTTTATATTGTTATGATTAATACATGCCCACTCCGGTGACTCCATTTTTTTCCAAGCTTTGTAAGCTCTTAATCTAAATTCCATCATAAAAGCAGGTTCATTTCTCTTCTGAGAGATTAGAGCTACTATATTTTCATCGAGTCCTTTTGGAAAATCTTCAGTTTCAATTTGAGTTTTAAATCCATATTTATAAGGCTGTTCAACTAACTCTTTAAGAGTCGTGTCTCCATAATTTTTCGATGAAGAAACTTGATTTATTTTGTTTGACATGAAAAAATCTTTGTAATTATATATATATTTATGCAATATAAAAATATTTTAACCCTAAATTCACTAATTACCTTCTTCTTAATCGAAATAAAAATAGAATGTGATATTTTTTGATATAATTAATACAGGGTGAATGGCGGAATGGTAGACGCAATACACTCAAAATGTATCGATTTACATCATGAGGGTTCGAGTCCCTCTTTACCCACTATAAAAGTACATATGATTAATAGTTTATTTTATCTGATAAACTTTCTATAAAAACAATGGATAAAATTAAAATTACATGAGTTTACTTATAATAGGAGCCACAGGGACATTAGGACGTCAAATTGTTAGAAGAGCTATCGATGAAGGATATCAGGTAAAGTGTTTTGTGCGAAATTTACGGAAAGCTTATTTTTTAAAAGAATGGGGAGCAGAATTAATATACGGAGACTTAAGTTTACCCGAAACAATCCCAATGAGTTTAAGAGATATAACGGCAATCATAGACGCCTCTACAGCTAGACCTTCTGATCCTTATGGGGCTGAGGAAATCGATTTAAAAGGAAAAATTGCTTTGGTAGAAGCTGCAAAAATAGCAGGGATAAAAAAATATGTTTTTTTCTCAGTTTTAAATAGTAAATATCATTCTTCTGTACCTCTTGTTAATCTAAAACTTAAGCTGGAGTCTTATCTAATAGAATCTGAGCTAAATTATACGATTTTTTATTTAACAGGTTTTTTCCAAGGTCTAATTAGTCAATACGCGATACCTATTCTGGAGAAACAACCTATATGGACAACAACTGAAAGCAGTAACGTTGGGTATATAGATACTCAAGATGTAGCAAAATTTGCACTACGCTCTTTATCTATAGAAAAGACAAATAAACAATCTTTTCCCCTGGTTGGAAATCGATCTTGGAGCTCAAATGAAATTATTGAACTATGTGAGAGACTTTCAGGACAATCTGCCGTTGTAAATAAAATACCTTTATATCTACTACGTTTCTTAAAAAGACTAACGGGATTTTTCGAATGGGGTAAAAATATATCAGATAGACTCTCATTCGCTGAAGTTCTTGTGACTGGACCAAATATGACAGCCGATATGACCAATGTATACGAAATTTTCTCATTTGATTCGTCTGATGTTTCAAGTCTAGAGCGATATATGCAAGATTACTTTGGCAGAATTTTGCGTCGTTTAAAAGAACTAAGTGATGAAAAAGAAAAAACACTGTAAAGCAAAGCTAGATATGTGAAATTTTTCTTCCCTAATTAACTTTATTTACAAACTAAGGATATAATTATGTTACATATCAATATTTATAATAACAAAAATATCATTTTGGGGATAAATTAATGTTCACACTAAAAATTGCTGTATATACGACAGTGACGTTTTTCGTATCTCTTTTCACTTTTGGGTTCTTATCTAACGATGCGTCCAGAAACCCAAGTAGAAAAGACTTAGAGTAATAATTTGCTAAATTAATAACTCTATTTAGCTAGTTATTAATTTAGTAAATATAATTTTCTATCAGATTACTAAAAGCAGTTAGAAAATCTTTTATATATATATAATTATTTGTATTATTAAATAAATAGAATACCAACAATGAAAAACTGGCGTTCAGATAACTTAAACCAATCAGCATTCGAAAAAACTGGTCCAATACCAAGGTCCATAACCAGAACATTTGAGAAATTCAAAAAAGAGCTTGATCCAAACGCAGAGTCTGAAATTATTGAAGAATTTCGAGTATCAAGATATCAAACATCAGCTTCTATCAAATACTTATTACTTTTAATCATATCTCCAATACTGGTAAACCAAATTTCACGGAGCTTTATATTTTCACCATTTATTGACTATTTTTGGAACGAAAAAAATAGTGAAATCTTTCTAAATGTTTCACAAGAAGAACGTGCATTCAGTGAACTACAAAGATTTGAAGAAAAAATACATTTCGAAATTTTAATAGGTCAATTACCTCATTTATCTCAAGAAGCTGTAGAAAAAGAAATAAAAAATAAAGCTGTCGAACTTGCTCAATACTACTCTTCTGAAAGCACAGACGCTATAAAAAACTTATTATCAGATGTAATTAGTTTCTTTACATTCACCTATCTTGTAATAACAGGGGAACGTCAAATATCTGTTCTAAAATCTTTCGTAAATGAATTAATATATGGCTTAAGCGATACAGCCAAAGCGTTTTTAATAATTCTATTTACAGATATATTCGTAGGATTTCACTCTACTCATGGATGGGAAGTTATACTGGAGAATGGATTACGGCATTTTGGATTACCTGAAAATAGGGATCTCATTTTCCTGTTTATAGCAACATTTCCTGTTCTTTTAGATACAGTGTTTAAATACTGGATATTTAGATATTTAAACCAAGTATCTCCATCAGCTGTGGCTACTTATCATGAAATGAATGAATAATAAAGAGATAGATTTAACTATTTATCTCTTTATTAGTATTTTTATTTTAATAAACTAAATCCAGAAGTTTGTAATAAACTAATGTTTGTTATTAGAATATATGCAAATGTGGAACCACCAATAGCTCCAACCAACCATCCAGATGTGAATTGTCTCCACCCCTTAGCTGTTTGCAATTGATCACTAACATCACTTTCTTCAAAAGAAACTACACCATAAATTGCCAGACAAGCTGTCATGATAAAAATTAAACCTATAGAAGAAAAGAATCCTGATAAAAGAGCAACATCAGAATTTCTTAATGGACCTAATTTATAGAATGGACCAACTAAAAAATATCCATGAGTAATTCCAATCTCTAAACCTCGTAGAAGAGGAGATAATCCAACTCTGTAAGCTGGTAAATTACTTAGTAAATTGCGAGTAAAACTAGACGTACTAACAGGAGTAGCTAGATTACCTACGAAAGGGTCATCGTTGTATGGTTTTATAAAGTCAGACATAGTTTCAAACTTATAATAAAAATGCATTATGGGTTATTAGACAATTATAGACTAAGAAGTTCTTTTTTTTACGCTTGTATAAAAAATTAACTAAGAAATTTTATAGACAGGCTCAAAGTCGTTCACAATAGGATATACTATAGTAATCAAATACAATAGAAATAAAAAATGAGTATATTAATTGGATACATAATCTTATTAGCGTGTGCATTTGGATTAGCTGCTGGACTATTCTTAGGTTTATCCTATATAAAATTGATATAAGATCTTATTTTAAAGCTTAATTGATAGACGTTTAAATTTATTTTTACCCAATATCAATTAAGCACTCTAAAAACTAAAATAAACAACCTTTTAAAATTTTAATTATATGACGGCTCAAACTACATTAGTCCGATATGATTTAATTTTAGGCTCCCGAAGATTAAGTAATTATCTTTGGTTAATTATAAGCCTGCTTGGCGGTCTAGGATTTTTTACAGTTGGAATTTCAAGCTATTTTAGAGTTCAACTACTGCCTTTTGGTAATGTTGAAGCAATTCAATTTATTCCTCAAGGAATAGTTATGACATTCTATGGTGTTATTGGTATGCTTTTAAGCTTATTTCTTTTAGTCAACATAATTTTTAATGTTGGAGGAGGGTACAATAAGTATGATAAAAATATAGGTAAAGTAGAGATTTTTCGTCTTGGATTTCCACTACAAATTAAAGAGATTTATCTATCATATAGTTTTAAAGATGTTCGCTCTATTAAATTAAGTATTCAAGAAGGGCTAAACCCAAAAAGAGAAATATATTTATGTACTAAAGATCAAAGAGAAATTCCTTTGACACGAGTGGGTGAACCACTTCTTTTATCCTCGATAGAAGAGGAAGCTGTAGATTTGTCCTTATTTTTAAATGTTCCGTTGGAAGATTAAACTAGTAAACTATAAAAATATTTTAAAAGGTAGTATTCTTTTTTAAAGAAATGTATTATATTTTCAGTATTAAAATTTAAAAATTTGGCAGCGGGCATAGTTTAGTGGTAAAACCTTAGCCTTCCAAGCTAATGATGAGGGTTCGATTCCCTCTGCCCGCTTAGTGAAAGAATAGATAGATTTCTAATTCTGACAAAGTATTTAAATAAAAATGTTTTTTTGACGGTTTTTTTAGCTACTATAAGTGTAGATAGAAATCTAATAATGTATAAAAACTATGTTTATCCGTATGAATAATCTAGTAATTTGTAATATTTACAACTAAAAATTTACTTATTTGTAATCTTATTAATTAAGAGAAAATACCTTCGGTATAATGTAGGTGTCAGATAATTTTCCTAACAAAGTTATTTGATTCAAAAGATAATAAGTTGTTACAAAATAAATAGAACTAATTATAGTTTTAACGTGTATAACAAATTATTTATCTTTATAAAAAAATATAAATAATTTAACTCTCATACTTTTAACTTCTCGGAGGTATTTTATATGTCAGGAGGTTCAACAGGCGAACGCCCATTCTCTGATATAATCACTAGTATACGTTACTGGATTATTCATAGTATAACAATTCCTGCTCTCTTTGTAGCAGGTTGGCTTTTTGTTAGTACTGGTTTAGCGTACGATATATTTGGGACGCCTAGACCAAACGAATACTTTACACAGGAACGTCAACAAGTTCCTTTAGTTAATGATAGATTCAGTGCTAAACAAGAGTTAGAAGATTTAACAAAAGGTTTGTAAAAATAAGTGAGATTTTATCGTGAGCAAAATTAAACAACCTATCGCTTATCCTATTTTTACGTTTAGATGGTTAGCTATTCATGGATTAGCTGTTCCAACTGTATTTTTCCTTGGTGCTATTACTTCTATGCAATTTATTCAACGATAGGAGACTAATATGAGTGGACCTAATCCTAACAAACAACCCGTTGAATTAAATCGTACATCCCTATTCTGGGGTTTATTATTAATTTTCGTTTTAGCAGTATTATTCTCTAGTTACTTCTTTAACTAAAGATTTAGTTGCTTTACTTTAGGTTATAAAAAATTATTGTTATCTTAAGTTTATTAGAAATTTTCTAAAACTTACCAAGTTGGAGGTAATTATAGATGGCTAGTACTGGTAGAATTCCTCTTTGGCTTATTGCCACAGTAGGCGGCATAGCAGCTTTGACAGTTGTAGGCTTATTCTTTTACGGTTCTTATTCCGGAGTAGGATCGTCCTTGTAATACGAAAAATTTGACAAGGAAAATTAAAGTAAATAATAACAAAATATTGATTTATTTGTTATTATTTATTTCATTTTTATGATAAATTTTAACCAACCTCATCCTGCTCTATGTATATAAATGCAAAAGCCATAACTAACCCAGGAAATACTAACCCAATTAAAGGAACAAGAATAGAAGGAAGGTATGCAGCAGTCATAATTTTCTGTGTAGAAAAATTTTATTAAGTCTATAAAAGTCAGATTTATTAATATCTTAACTTGTTGAGATTGGAATCTTTAACTATTTTAGTACTAAACTCGATCAATATGGAATATACTTCAGAATATATTTACATAAAAAAAAACTTATCTTAAGAAACAAAATTAATACGAATAAAAATGTACTATGACACAGACTAATTATCCTGAGAGCCTTCAAGCTATGCAAAAATTCTCTGAGACCTATGCTAAAAGAACTGGAACCTTTTTTTGTTCTGATCTAAGTATCACATCTGTGGTAATAGAAGGGCTAGCAAGACATAAGGACGAATATGGAGCCCCATTATGTCCCTGTCGTCATTATGATGATAAAATTGCTGAAGTATCCTCTGCCTATTGGAATTGTCCTTGTGTTCCAATGAGAGAAAGGAAAGAATGCCACTGTATGCTATTCCTTACTAAAGATAATGAATTTTCAAGTGAAATTCAGGAGATAAGTGTAGATCAAATTATCTCATACACGAACAAATAAAAATTATTTCATCATAATAGATAACTTTATAAGGTAAACTATCCGCCATACGAGTAGTTTACCTATAGATTAGGATAAAAATCAATACTAAATATTATAAATTACCGCGTCTTAAAGCTATCAACACTATAATTGCTGGTCCTGCAGTAATTACAAGAAAAAGGGAAACTAGTTGTAACAAAGTTGTAAGATTAAAAAACATATTAAATTCCCCTATGATTAAATCACTTTGTATTTCTTTAATTATTTTATAGATAACATTGAAATAATGTATACATATATAGTATATTCTAATACTTTTGTTCTAACATAAATCTTTGTAAAAAATTTGCTAAATAAATAAGATATACCCATATCTTCAATAACTAAAGAAACAAAACCTCGAACAATAATGTATCAAAATATAAAGAAGAAATAAAAGCCCGAACAAAGACTCTTTTTGGATAATTTTTATTCAAGTATTCAAAGATATCTATCTTAGAGATTTCAGATGGCCTTAATTTTAAAACTATAATTTCCATAAAATAGTTATTTATGATAAATCTATAGAGCTTGTATTAATTAATTAATTATGATATTTATATCTTATACCTATATGCAGGGCTGCTAACTCAATGGTAGAGTACTCGGCTTTTAATCGATTTGTTCCGGGTTCGATCCCCGGGCAGCCCAGTCATGATATGTGTTATTCAGTTAAACGTTAGATATTTTAGAATGATAGAAAGCACCAACATTTATTAATACCCCCAGGGGAATTCGAATCCCCGTTACCTCCGTGAAAGGGAGATGTCCTAGGCCTCTAGACGATGGGGGCCTTATCAACTTAGTTATATAATATAATTAAACTTATCTAATAATAGAATATATGTCAACTAATTAGTTAAAATTAAATCTCAATTTTTCCTAGATTAATTACTCCCTCCTAAAAACTTCTTTTCTTATTTAATAAATTTAATAATGAACTCTTTATTACCGACAATTTATCTACTAGCCTTATTTACAGCTTTATTTGTAATAGTATTACTATTACTCACACAGATTTTAAAAAAAAAAGATTTGGAACGAGACTTATCTGACCTCCAGAAAAAGTTAAGACTAGGTATAGCTACACCTTTAGATAATTATTCATTAGGAGTTATCTATCTATCTAAAAAATTATTTGACGAAGCAATTCTACAATTCTCTAATGCATTAAAGAATTGGGATAAAAATGACATAGACGGACTTTCAAATCTTTATAATACAATAGGTTTTACTTATTTTGAGAGTGAACAGTTTGACGTATCAATCTATTATTATAAAGAAGCTATAACGTTAAACCCCACTTATACAGTTGCATTAAATAATTTAGCTTATTCCTATGAGAAGAAGAAAATGTTCCAAGATGCAATGGAGGTATACGCCAAAGTTTTAACCTATGATGTGGAAAACCCTATAGCAAATGAAAAAATTTTATCTCTAAAAACTAAAACTAAAACTCGGGATGACAGGATTTGAACCTGCGGCATCCTGCTCCCAAAGCAGGCGCGCTACCAAGCTGCGCTACATCCCGTTTTAATACTATTTCATAGTAACATAGGATAAAAATGATGTCTATAATATTTTTCTAATTTACCTTCTTTAAATTAAAACTTATCAAAATACGTGGTATTATTGTGGTGTGGATAATTATAGGAGAAAATTCGTGAAAAACTGGATCTCGATTTTACTAGTATTAAATTTATTTATTCTTCCAACAACTGCAAAAGCAGACGTAGCTGGTTTAAAACCTTGTAAGGACTCAAAAGAGTTTCAACGTCGTTTAGACCAAAGTGTAAAAAAACTAGAAGCTAGAGTTAAAAAATATGATGTAGGTAGCCCGCCTGCGCTAGCATTGCAAAAACAAATTGAGAAAACACAAAACCGATTTGACCGATATGGTAAAGCAGGCTTATTATGTGGTACAGATGGATTACCACATTTAATTACTGATGGTCGTTGGAATCACAGTGGAGAATTTGTTATTCCTGGAATATTCTTTATTTATATTGCAGGTTGGATTGGTTGGGTTGGTAGAAGCTATGTTCAATGGGCTAGAACATCAGATAAACCTACAGAGAAAGAAATTATTATTGATGTACCTGTAGCATTAAGTTTTGTAGCAACAGGTTTTGTATGGCCTTTTTCAGCATTCAAAGAGTTTACAAGCGGTAACCTAATAGCGTCCGCGGATGAAATTACTATTTCTCCAAGATAATTAATCATTTAACAGAACTACACACTTATGGATAGCAACTTTTTAAAATACTTATCTACGGCTCCGGTATTAATTACAGTATGGTTGTCATTTACTGCAGCTTTAGTTATTGAAGGGAATAGATTCTACCCAGATATGTTATATTTTCCTCTATAAGACTTTTCCAAAGTCACATTGAATAAGAATTAAAGTTAGAGTATAATTAAAGAAACTTGGCTATATAATTTTGTAGACTCTTAACTCATCAGGATCGGAAGATAGCAGTGAAAAGAATTATTACAAGAAGTTATAGTCCAAGTTTTAAAAATAAGACTTCTCTTGTCTAAACTTTAATCTATAGAAAATTTAATTTTATAGATAGATTATTTTTTATCATCTACGTCATATAACCTTTACTTACCTCTTAATAACAGATCACTGTTTTTAAATACATCCTATCCTAAGGTGAAAAAGCAAAATATTTTGATAAATTTGATTGTTAAGTTTTTTAATCAAAACTTAAAAGCTAAGGCTTAAAAATGTTAGCTTAAAAAGTCATCATAAATGTTCTAAGGATAAAATAAAAATTATAAGAGCTGAAGGAAAATTTCACGAGATAATATCATTAATATAGTGAAACTAGTTTATACTATATGATAAGAAATTACTAACACTCATATAACCAAGAGGATTGCAATGACTCCATCTTTATCAGCGTTTATCAATAGTCTACTATTAGGTCTATTCGTAGTGGTTATTCCGATCAGTTCTGCATTATTTCTTGTTAGTCAAGCCGATCGAGTAACACGTAATTAAATTAGAATAAGTTCTGATAAGTTCATTATTTATCGGAACTTTTTTATGATCTTAAAGGGTAACCCACTAATAATATTAAGATATTTTTATTAAAATTTTAATTTATAGATAGTATCCTAGAATAAGATTTAATTACAAAATCTTCTTCCATTAAATTTAAGATTTTTAACTACTACATAAGTAATTTATGACAAAACAAATCTCTCCAGTGCAATTTGTCCTAGGACTTTGTGCAATTATCTCCTGTTCAACTGCAACATTAGCAATCGACTTAGATGAAACTACTCGGACTATTCCATTAGACTCTTCTGGTTCTACAGTAATTCTAACTCCTGAGCAAGTAAAAAGGGGTAAAAGACTTTTTAACGCATCATGTGGACAATGTCATGTTGGTGGTGTTACTAAAACAAACCCAAATCTTGGATTAGAACCTGATGCACTTAGTCTAGCAACGCCTCCGCGTGATAATATTAATGCGTTGATTGATTATTTAAAAAATCCTACGAGCTACGATGGATCTGAATCTATTGCTGAGCTACACCCAAGTACAAAAAGTGCTGACATATTTCCAAAAATGAGAAGTTTAAGTGATGAAGATTTATTTGCTATTAGTGGACACATTCTTCTACAACCTAAATTGGGAGGGGAAAAATGGGGTGGAGGAAAGATTTATTATTAATATAATTAATCTAATTATGTAATGGTAATATTACTATATTACTGTTACACATCCTGGAAACTCTTTAGAAAATTTTTTATTTTTGTTTTCTATATAGTCAGGAAATTATATATTTGATTTATGAGCTATAGACTAATTGTTATACAAAAAAGCGGTGTGGGATTAATTTATTTCCAAAATAAATTACTCAGTGTTGTTATGGAACATAGCTTATATAAAGTTAACGATATTTATTTAGGAAAGATTTCCACAATCTTACCTAGTTTAGATGCAGCCTTTGTCACGCTTAATCCTTTATCAAAGAACGGTTTTATATCATTCGATCAACCAAAAGATAAAAATCAATCTTATAATAGGTTAAATCCGATAAAAATCAATAAAAATATTCTCGTACAAATCACTCGAGAACCAATTGGAACTAAAGGACCAAGTGTTAGTTGTCAAATTAGTTTAATGGGAAAGTATTTGATATTATTACCCTTCTCTCAATTGATAAGCGTAACAAAAAAAATTTCTAACGAGACAGATAAGGATTATATTAAAGCAATAAGTAATTTACTCACTAATCCAAATCATATTGGAATAATCGCTAAATCTGGGATTATTCAAGCTAACATAAACTTTTTAATTAAAGAAATTAAGATACTAAAATCTAGGTGGAATATAATTTTATCTAAGTCTCTTAGAACTTCTCGACCTTCTTTGCTCAGCAGAAGAAAAAATTTCCTTAACAAAATCCTCGAAGATTATTCCGCAATCAATTTTGAATTTATTGCTATAGATTCTTATGAAACAGCTAAAAACTTGAAATTAACTCTAAATAAAATTAAAAAGTCTGAAACAGAGAAAAAGACAGTTATTGAAGTTCATAATTCAGAATTAGATTTAATTAAATACTATTTAATAGATATAATTCTTACTGAGATTATGAAACCGAGGGTAAATTTACCTAAAGGAGGCTATATTGTAATAGAAAAAACAGAAGCATTAACGACTATAGATGTTAATTCTGGCTCATTTACTACTTTACATAATTCAAGACAAACTAGTCTATGGGTTAATTACTCCGCAGCTTATGAAATTGTTAAGCAAATACGATTACGTAATTTAGGAGGGATTATTATAATTGATTTTATCGATTCAACAAGTCAAGTTGATCAAATGAAGCTTCTCCATTATATGAGTAGGTTGGTTAAGAAAGATTTTGTAAAATGTACTATAATCCAGATGTCTGAATTGGGCCTAGTAGAGATGACTAGAACCCGATATGGACAAAGCATCTATGACGCTTTTAGTAGACGATGCGTAATGTGTAATGGTCTTGGGCATTTGACTCTAAACTTAGGTATAATTAATCATAAGAACTACGAATTACTTCTTACAAATATTTCCAGATTTAATAAAATATCATGCAAGAAAATTGAAAGACTATATAGTTGATATCCTTGTATATAGTCCAAATAATAAGGCGTGTAGCTCAGTGGATAGAGCATCAGATTCCGGTCCTGGTGGTCGTGGGTTCGATTCCCGCCATGCCTACGATACATTATTTTTCATTAGATACAAATCAATTTATTATATGTTACAATGGAATTATATAAGGGACTGTTCAGGTATCGACACTTTCTCTAGTTTTATATTATGATTCAAGTCAAGCCTAAACTTTCTTGTAAAACTAAGTTTAAAATTATAAGCGCAAACAACATTCTTTCGTTTGAACGCAAACTTGCTTTAGTATAATTCTGATAGAATTCTAAACTACAAAAAAAATTTCAAAGTTGGAGATTTTTAAGTTATTGAAAATCAAACTCTTCCACATTAAACTGCACGAGATGAAAAAATGGTTGCTTTAAATATAGAATAAAGCTAAACTTGTGAGTGAGTATATACAAATTAAGTGAGTGGACGTGGGTTCAATTCCCACCAGTTCCATTATTGGAAATTTAGACGCATCTGTGGCCGAGTGGTCGAAGGCACCGGACTCATAATCCGTTTCTCTCGAGACGACGCTGGTTCAAACCCAGCCGGATGCAATTTATGTAGAATTAACTATTTTTAAGTATCATATCAAAAGTTCTATCGCCTAGATGTCTTCATTCATAATTTTATTGAGATTTAAAGAAGTAGTTATATTTTTATGAAACACACATTGTCTGTTTTAGTAGAAGATGAATCTGGTGTTTTAACGAGAATTGCAGGATTATTTGCTCGACGTGGCTTTAATATAGAAAGCTTAGCTGTAGGACCGGCCGAACAAGCTGGAATATCGAGAATTACAATGGTAGTTCCTGCGGAAGATAAAACGATAGAACAATTGACAAAGCAACTTTATAAACTTGTTAATATTTTACGGGTACAAGACATTACAGATATTCCTTGCGTCGAGAGAGAACTTATGTTGTTAAAAGTACAAACAACTAGTAATAAAAGATCTGAAATACTTGAAATTGTTCAAATCTTTAGGGCTAGGGTGGTTGATCTAGCTGAAAATTTCCTAATCCTAGAAGTTACTGGAGATCCAGGAAAGATGATGGCTATTGAACAAATTTTAACTCCATTCGGCATAACAGAAATAGCCCGTACTGGAAAAATCTCTTTAGTTAGAGAGTCCAAAATTAACACAGAGTTTTTAAGAACAGTCACAAAATAATCAATGGGGGTGGAGGGACTCGAACCCTCACGACCAAAGTAGTCAACAGATTTTAAGTCTGTTGTGTCTACCATTCCACCACACCCCCAATCTAATCTTAAGGCGGCACCCGGATTTGAACCGGGGATGAAGGATTTGCAATCCCTTGCCTTACCACTTGGCCATGCCGCCTCAGTGATTTATCTAAGAACTTGATAATAAAATAATATTACACCTTTTTTGTTTTTACGTATAGCAAATAATAATATATTTATGGTCTAAATACTCTACTTTTCCTGATATCTTCAGCTTGAATTGTAACTAAATCGGCTTTAGTCAATACGCGATCACCGGCTGCAAACATTCTGTTAGCTTGTCTCATCCGGGCTCTGTCGATAGCATTCCGAACACTACGTGCGTTTGCAAAGTGAGGCTGTTGCATTCGAAGTTTTATATACTCTAATAATGCTACTTCAGACTCATATGTTAGTACATATTGCTGATCTTCTAACATTATCTTTCCAATATGTAGTAGCTCTTCTGGACTATAATCTGGGAAGTCAACATGATTTGCAACTCTAGAAGATAATCCAGGGTTAGAAGCATAAAAACTATCCATTCTTTCCTTATATCCAGCAAAGATTATAACTAAGTCATCTCTTTGGTTTTCCATAACCTGAAGAAGAATCTCAATTGCCTCAGCGCCATAATCTCTTTCATTATCAGGTTTATATAGATAATAAGCTTCATCAATGAATAACACTCCACCCATTGCACGTTTTAAAACTTCTTTTGTTTTTGGAGCAGTATGCCCAATGTATTGTCCAACTAAATCATCTCTTGTAACAGTGATGAGATGACCTTTTCGAACGTATCCTAATCTAAATAGAATATCAGCCATTTTTAGAGCAACTGTAGTCTTTCCAGTTCCAGGACTTCCAGTGAATGACATGTGCAGGCCCGGGTTAGAGGATGTAAGTCCTAAGGCTTTTCGTAGTCTGTGAACAATTAATAATGCTGCAACTTCTTTAATTCTAGTTTTTACTGGTATTAAACCTATTAAATCTTTGTCTAATTGATCTAAAACTTCTTGGATCTGACGTTTTTCATACTCCTCTTGGAGATTGACTAGAATATCATCTTGATTTTGTCTTACTTCCATATCTTTTGATTGTGATAATTTTTATCTAACATAAAAATAGAGAGACTAAATTATAGACTCTCTATTTTTAACCGTTATAAATTAATAACGTTCTCCTTCCGGTTTGCTTGTAGCATAACTTTGGATTGTGTAACGAATGAATCTAGATTTATCTTCAGTACGAGCTAAAGTGAAACCTGGTTCATTAGAAGTTGGACGTTGTACTATAAAAGAAAGACAGCAGCTTTCAACACTTCTAGAGTTGTCAAATGCGTTAACTTTTACATAGCTATTTGGTTTAGCTTTACGACAAGCGTTAACTTCGAACATTACAGCAGCAGCATCTTTAATACCGAAAAGTGGAAGACCCCACATTTCCCAGTAAGAGTTACGAGGGTGTGGATCATCTGTCCATTCTACGTTAAGAGCCCAACCTCTACTAATAGCGTATTGGATTTGTTTAACGATTTGTTCATCAGTTAAATCTGGAAGGAAGGAAAAAGCACCTTGTGTTAATCTCACGATTTATACTCCTTTGGTTAAGTTTTCTAAGTTAATAGTATTATCTGTTAGATGTAGCTGTCTCAATAAAGTCAGCAGTATCTGTAGAAGCGTAGTTAAATGTAATATCTTTCCAAAGATCTAAAGCTGTTTGAAGAGGTCCACAGCTCTTAGCAGCAGTTTTAAGGATTTGAGGACCTTCAGCTAGGTAATCACGTCCTTCGTTACGAGCAATAACCATAGACTCAAGAGCCACACGGTTTGCTGTAGCACCAGCTTGAATGCCATCTGGGTGACCAATTGTACCACCACCGAATTGAAGAACTACGTCATCTCCTAGGTAATGAATAAGTTGGTGCATTTGACCACAATGAATACCACCAGAAGCTACTGGTAAACATTTAGCTAAAGAAGCCCAGTCTTGTGCAAAGAATAGACCTTGAGGAAGGTTAACATCTACTTTCGCTTGTAATAGTACATTATAGAAACCTTTAACCATTAGAGGGTCGCCTTCTAGTTTACCTACTACAGTACCAGCGTGAATATGGTCAACACCTGCCATACGCATCCATTTGCAAATTACACGGAAGTTCATACCGTGAGTCTTTTGACGAGAATATGTAGAGTTACCAGCACGGTGTAAGTGTAAAATCATGCTGTTTTTACGTGCCCAGATACCCATAGATTGGATAGCTGTATAACCGATTACAAGGTCAATCATACAAATAACGGATCCGATTTCTTTACAGAATTCAGCACGTTCGTACATGTCTTCCATTGTACCAGCAGTTACGTTAAAGTAGTGACCTTTAACTTCACCAGCAGCAGCAGCGGCTCTGTTAACACCTTCAATACCGAATAAGAAGCGTTCTCTCCATCTCATGAATGGTTGAGAGTTGATGTTTTCGTCATCTTTAAGGAAGTCTAGACCACCTTTTAGACCTTCGTATACAACACGACCGTAGTTTTTACCAGATAAACCTAATTTAGGTTTAACAGTAGCACCTAAAAGAGGGCGACCATATTTGTCAAGTCTTTCGCGCTCAACAATTACACCTGTAGCAGGACCTTGGAATGTTTTTAGGTACGCTACTGGAATACGCATGTCTTCTAGACGTAGTGCGTTTACAGCTTTGAAACCAAACACGTTACCAATGATAGATGCTGTTAAGTTTGCAAGAGATCCTTCTTCGAATAGATCTAATTCGTATGCGATATATGCAAAGTATTGATCAGGTGCACCAGGAACTGGGTCAACTCTGTATGCTTTAGCTCTGTAAAGGTCACATGCTGTTAGAAGGTCAGTCCATACAACTGTCCAAGTTGCTGTAGAAGACTCACCTGCGATAGCTGCAGCACATTCCACTGGGTCAACACCTTTTTGAGGAGTCATACGGAACATAGCTAATACATCAGTATCTTTGATGTTGTAATCAGCATCCCAGTAGCCCATTTTTGCGTAAGGGATAACGCCTGATTCGTAACGTTCGTTTTTAATTCGAGTCCGTGATTCAACGGATTGAGACATACATTCCTCCTGTAAAGGTTATAGTCGATAAAGTTTAGCATGCGACAATATCATTTTTAATGATAAGTTCACATTCTGATTGTAGTTATCTAGTTTAAAAATTAGTAACTGATTAATTTATACCCTGATTTAATATTAGCAAGAAAATATCAGTTAAAACAAACAGTTTGATTATAGTACGCATAAGTTTATGTTATGTATTACTCCACAGAAGGATAATAAATATGATGATAAATCTTCTTAAAAATTATCTGTATAGTGAAACTAATAGAATTAAAATAATGTATACACTTTCTTGTAATAAAATTAGACCTTCCTCCAGTCCAATCACTAAATTTGATTTTCAAATTAATAATAATAAATAGAATTGGACGATTAACTTTCAAAAAGTACAAAATTTATATACAACTAATATGACTAATATTATAAATTGGTTTCATGAACAGATTGAAAAAAGTAATTTGATAGACACAAAAGATCCTGTACCTGTGCTAATAGATAAGCTCTCTTCTAACGATCAGATAAAAATAAAAATTCATAATGAAAATGAGAATGTATTAATTGAAACTACTAAAAAAGTTCAGACTATTCAAATACCAAAAGATTGGGATAAAGAAAGTCTTCAAGTCCCAAAATTAGACAGACTACTTTCAATCCTTTCAAATAAACGATCTCCTAACTTTCCTACAACAGAACAAAAATATCTACTTTCTAAGCTAAAAGTGATACCCATCTACACAGTTGTAAATGATAATGATGAGATAGTAACAGCTTCCCCAAGAGAATCTAAAAACTTTTACTCATTGCATTGGATTCAAGAAAAAGTACATGAGTTATTTTTTTGGAGACATGATGAAGGTTCTATATCTATAAACCTCTTTTTTATGAATAAAGAAGATGCATCGAGTTACTTGCATGAAATTTGTAAGAAAGAACCAAAAGAAGCCGAGACTTCAGGTCTTAAAATTAAAACTATAGGACTAGATGTATTTTATAAATTAAATAGGACTTCTCCTCCAAAAACTCAAAACCGTTTAATTGCAGATTTAAAAGAAATTGATTCTTTACTTACAAATTATATTAGCTCTTCTTCTTGCACTATTCATCCTAAACAAAAATATTCGCAAGATTGGTTTCAAGGAAACCCGATCTACACAATTAAACTGCAAAAGAATCCTATGAATAAAACACTCTCAGAGTATTATTTTCATAATTCAAGAGATAAAAAAATTATCTTTTTTAGTCTAGAGGATGCTCTAAAAGCGTGGAAAAATTTTCTTTCCAGAGAAACAAGCCTTCCATTACCAAAGAATCCAAAGATAGAAATTTATAATTTAGAAAGTTTACTTTTCGATATAGAGAATATTACAGATAAATCTCTTGAATTAGTATTTGTACCACCTTACGACACGTATCTTAATTTAAGAGAACAGATACATGAACAATTATCACCGGGTACTAACCCAATCCAAGAATATATGTTTAGATTTAGATTAAATTTAAACAATCTACAAAGATTTTATAAAGGGATTATATGGTTATTTACCTCCGATACTCTCCCAAGTGAAGAGAATTCTTGGTAAATTCATTCTAAAGATGACCCTACTTAAAATTTTACTTTACATATAAATAATTAAATCTAACCTTTACGAGAGTAGTATTCTACAACTAGAAGTTCATTTAATTGAAGAGCAACCCATTCTCTTTCGATTACTCCATTTACTTTTCCTGTCAAATTAGATTTATCAATCTCTAAATGAGTAGGGATATTAGCTAATCCAGGAAAAGATAAATAACTTTCAACAAGTTGTTTAGATTTAGAGTTATTTCTTACGGCAAGCACATCACCCGTCTCACATTGGTAGCTAGGTATAGAAACACGTCGTCCATTAACACATATATGGCCATGATTAACCAACTGTCTTGCGGCTGGTATTGTAGGTGCCATTCCTAATCTAAATACTGTATTATCCAGTCTCATTTCTAATAACTGTAGTAGAGCTTCTCCAGTAGAACCTTTGATTCTTCTTGCACTCCTAACATATTTTAATAATTGTCTTTCCGTAAGACCATAATTAAAACGAATTTTTTGTTTTTCTTCAAGACGGATGGAATACTCTGAAGGTTTTCTATTTTGGTCCCCATGTTGCCCAGGACGTGTAGTTCTCTTTGTAGTTTTTCTTGTAAGTCCAGGTAATTCTCCTAAACGACGTACAATTCTTAAGACTGCTCCCCTATATCTAGACATAAAAATACTTCCCCATGCTATTTATTGATTATTGTGTAGAATGATAAAATATCATTGCTTTTATGTACGTAATTTATAAATACACTAATATTTATTTAAACTAAATACTGGCGATATAATAACTCAAGATA
>Ga0315907_10002905_pt1 | contig 20898 bp, 21 predicted proteins | sample LakEriMetagenome_3_FD_203525 | JGI IMG/M metagenome (GOLD analysis project Ga0315907, IMG submission 203525) | Freshwater fungal communities from buoy surface, Lake Erie, Ohio, United States - Buoy 12 MA123 | ecosystem: Environmental > Aquatic > Freshwater > Lake > Lake biofilm | place: USA...
GGCCGTGCGCCACGTGCAGGTGGCCGAGATGGTGATCGAGAAGGCCAAGCGCCTGGTCGAGCACAAGCGGGACGTGGTGATCCTGCTGGATTCGATCACGCGCCTCGCCCGCGCCTACAACACCGTGGTGCCGTCGTCGGGAAAGGTGCTGACGGGCGGCGTGGACGCCAACGCGCTGCAGCGGCCCAAGCGCTTCTTCGGTGCCGCCCGGAACATCGAGGAGGGCGGGTCGCTGACCATCATCGCGACCGCGCTGATCGACACCGGCAGCCGCATGGACGAGGTGATCTTCGAGGAGTTCAAGGGCACCGGCAACTCGGAGATCGTGCTCGACCGCAAGATATCCGACAAGCGCACCTTCCCGGCGATCGACATCCAGAAGTCCGGCACCCGCAAGGAGGAGCTTCTGGTCGATCGCGCGGTCCTGTCGAAGATGTGGGTGCTGCGCCGGATCCTGACGCCGATGGGAACCGTCGACGCGGTCGAGTTCCTGCTCGACAAGCTGCGTCACTCGAAGACGAACAACGACTTCTTCGACAGCATGAACCAGTGAAGGGCGAGGGCGCCTCATGGTTCGACAAGCTCACCATGAGGCGCGCCCGGCCGGGTGACGAGCCTGGGCCGGTCGAAGGACGGAGCGGCGGCCCCGCCCTCCCGGTCAGGCCTGACCGGCCTGGGCCTGCATCGCCTGTTGCTGATAGAGCGCAGCGAAGTCGATCGGCGGCAGCATCATCGGCAGGAACCCGCCCTCACGGGTGAGGTTCGCCACGATCTGCCGGGCGAACGGGAACAGCAGGCGTGGTGCTTCGATCATGAGCACAGGGTGCACGTGTTCCTGCGGGATGCCGTTGAGGGTGAAGATCCCGGCGTATTCCAGCTCCATAATGAAGGCCGTCGTATCCTCGACCTGCGCCTCGCTGCGGATCGAGAGCACCACCTCGAAGGCATTCCCGCCGAGGGGACGGGCGCCGACGTTCACCTGCAGCTCGCCCCGCGGCTGTTCGGTGGCACCCAGGCTCTTCAGCGGGTTGGGATTCTCGAACGATAGGTCCTTCACGTACTGCGCGTTCACCACGATGGGGGGTGCGGCGCCGGCGTCCTGTCCGTTCGTCTGGTCGGTCATGGGGTCGAAGCTCCTGGGAACTGGGGCCCCGCGGCGTCGGGTCGTGCGGGCGCGCGAACGGCTAGCACGGCCCCGTTCCGCCGGCAACCTCGGGGCGTCCGGGGGTCAGGGGTCGAAGGGCACGATCTCGCAATTGCCGACGGTGCGTCCGGTCAGCGCGCGGATGACGCCCCAATGGCAAACGACCGCGAGGCGTTCGTGGTCGGTGCGCGCCGCCAGGATCGCCCGCGCCTCGCCCATGCGGGCGCGCATCCCGGCCTCGGTCTCGGCCATCGCCGGCCACCAGATCTCCGACAGGTGCGCCAGGTCGAGATGGGGGAAAGCCACCTCCAGATCCGTGCGGGCGGACCCTTCGTCGCAGGAGAAGGCGGCGTGCTCGCCCACGATCGGGTCGACCTCGATCGTGGCCCCGGTCAACTCCGCGATGATCGAGGCCGTCTCGAGGGCGCGACGGTACGGGCTGGCCAGGAGGGTCCTGACGCCGCGGGCGTTGAGGTCCACGGCGACGGAGAGCGCTTGGGTCCGCCCGGTGTCGGTCAGGACCGGGTCGCGGATCCCGGGATCGACGCGGGTCCTGTTGAACGCGCGATTCCACTCGCTCTCGCCATGGCGCACCAGAAGGATCATGCGGACGACGGCTCCGGTCAGGGACGCGGGGGGGAGGACGGCGGACGCCGTCCGCTGTCCGACGACGGTCCCTCGACCTCGATGAACTCCCCGTCGATCACCCTCGGTGCCGAAGGCGGACGGCGGGGCGCCTCGTCCAGCCCGGACACCATGACGCTCATCTCCGCCCGCGTCGAGCCCGCGACGGCCCGATAGATCGCGCCGCGAAGGGGCGGCAGCAGCAGGAGCAGGGCGATCACGTCCGTGACAACCCCGGGCACGATGAGCAGGATGCCGGCGACCGTGCGGCAGAGTGCATCGAACAGCGCTCGCCCAGGCGGCTGACGCCGGGCGATGGCGGCCCGGGTCTCGACCACGGCGCGCATCGGCTGGTCGCGCAGGAGCGCGGCGCCGAGGACCATCGCGACGATCACCCATCCGAGGGTCGCCAGCACGCCGATCTCGCCACCGATGACGACGAAGGCCGCGATCTCCGCGAGGGGAAGCGCCAGGAGTCCCAGGATCGCCAGTGCGGGCATCGTATCCTCCCTTCGGGCACGTGCCGCCCGCCCCATGGATATGGTCCTTGGCCGCACGGATGCCAAAGGGGGCGGGGCGCCTTGCCCGCCTTGCCCGACAGGCCTATCTAGTCGAGGTGTCCCACCGCGGGACCCGCAGTCGGAGCGACGGTGATGAACGACGGCCTTGCCTTCATCGACATCCTGATCTTCGCGATGATCGCGGCGTTCCTCGTCTATCGCCTGCGCAGCGTGCTGGGCCGCCGGACCGGCGACGAACGGCAACGCCCCAATCCCTTCACGCCCCAGCCCGCCGAACAGGGCGCCGACAACGTCATCCCGATGCCGCCCCGCCCGCCGGGCCCCGACGCCGTGGCGGCCCCCGCACCCGGTGAGCCCGTCTCGCTCGCCCAGGGCCTTGTCCTGATCCGGCAGGCCGACCCGAGCTTCGATGAGAAGGGCTTCCAGGAGGGCGCGAAGGGCGCGTTCGCGATGATCGTGGGTGCCTTCGCGCAGGGCGACACGGCCACGCTGCGCCCGCTCCTGGCCGACGACGTCTACGACAACTTCGCCCGCGCGGTCCGCGAGCGGCAGACCGCGGGCGAGACGATGGAGACGCGCGTCGAGCGGTTCGACGAGGTCGACATGCTCGAGGCACGGATGGACGGCGGTACCGCCGTGGTGACGATCCGCTTCGCCTCGCAGCAAGTCTCGGTCACCCGCGATGCGGGCGGATCCATCGTCGACGGCGACCCCGCCCGCCCGGTCGAGGTGATCGACATCTGGACGTTCGCCCGCAACACCCGGTCGCGCGATCCCAACTGGCTCCTCGTCGAGACCCGCGTCCCGAACTGAACGCAACGCGGATGCCTCATGGCGCCCGTCGGGACGCCACGGTCCCCGGGGCGGTCGTCCGGGGCGTCGCGCTCGCCCTGGGGTTTCTCGTGACCGCCTGCGCGCCGACGACGCCCACACCCCGGCCGCCGGAGCGGCTGATCCTCTCCCCCGTCGCCTTCGCCGACCTGCCCGGCTGGACCGTCGACGATCCCGCCGCGGCCCTGCCGGCCCTGCGCGCGTCGTGCGCCCGCATCCTGGCCGGGCCCGACGATCGGCCCGTGGGGCCGGAGGGGATCGGCGGGCGCGTGTCAGACTGGCGGCCGGCCTGTGCCGCGATCGCCGCCGCCACGACCGATGCCGTGGGCGTGCGCCGGGCGGTGGAGGCGGCCTTCCGTCCCTGGGCGACCAGTGGCGTCGAGCGGCCCGAGGGCCTCTTCACCGGCTATTACGAGGCCCAACTCCGCGGCGCCCGCCACCCCGATGCCCGCCACGCGGTGCCGCTCTATCGCCGCCCGCCCGACTTGGTGGACGTCGATCTCGGCCAGTTCCGCGACACGCTGCGCGGCGAACGCATCGCCGGCCGCGTCGAGGGCGGACGGCTCCGCCCCTATCCCGACCGCGGCACCATCGACCGTGGCGCGCTGGCGGGCCGGGGGCTCGAACTCCTCTGGGTCGACGACGCGGTCGACGCCTTCTTCCTTCAGATCCAGGGATCGGGCCGCGTGACGATGGCCGACGGCTCCGTTATCCGCGTCGGCTACGACGGGCAGAACGGCCACCCCTATGTCGCCGTCGGTCGGGTGCTGATCCAGCGCGGGATCATGACGCCCGAACAGGTGTCGATGCAGTCGATCCGCGCGTGGCTCGCGGCGAACCCCACGGCGGCGCCGGACCTCCTGCGCGAGAACCCGTCGTTCGTCTTCTTCCGTGAACTGACCGGCGACGGGCCTGTCGGGGCGCAGGGGGTGGCGCTCACGCCCGGTCGCTCGCTCGCGGTCGATCCCCGCTTTCTCCCTCTCGGGGCGCCGATGTGGCTCGACGTGGAGGACCCCCGCGTGGCGGGGGACAGGATCCGGCGCCTGGTCGTCGCACAGGACACGGGTGGCGCCATCCGCGGCCCCGTGCGCGGCGACCTGTTCTGGGGCCACGGCGCGGCGGCCGAGGACGCCGCCGGGCGGATGCGGTCCCAGGGTCGCTACTGGCTGCTGCTGCCCGCCGGCGTGTCCCCGCCGGGCGCCTGACCGTCGTCTCACGTGAGACATCCGCGGGTCCGGCCGGCGCGCTCGTGCGCCCCCGTTGTCCCCAACCGCCTTTCGTGTTAGCGAGTGCAATACAGCCCTTCGGTAGCTAAGTCTTACCTGAGGGCCGACCCGGGGGCGCCGAATGGCCGACGACATCGATTGGGACACGGTGCTCCGTGCGGTCGTTCTGCACGCGCGGAACATGGTCAACGTGGAGCGAACGGCCGCGGTGGGCAAGGCCGACGAGGTGACCCGCAAGATCGACCTGCTGCGCGAGGGCCTGAACCGTCTGCGCGAGATCGTGGGCGAGGCCGCCTGGATCGGGATCGACACCTACTCGCCGTCGCTCGAGCTGCTGATCGCGTGGGAGGTCGAGAACGACAAGACCCGGATCGAGATCACCGTCGACTTCGATGCCGCCATCCAGGTGATCACCCGCATCAACCCCTACGAAAAAGGCCGCGAGCGGGCGACGCGCCGCGTCTCCTACGACGAGGCCGAGGTGCTCCGCGACATCTTTACGGCGGTGCTGCGCGTCGCCAAGGAACAGAAGATCAAGGAAGCACGCGCCGGCTGACGGCGTCCTGTCCCGCCGGCCGGCGTTGCGCGGGCTGGTAGGACCACTTATGCTGCGGCGCGCGTCTCCCCCGCAGCCCCGGCCCTTCATGTCATCCCCCGACACGCCCCGCGTCGCGCTGTTCGTCACCTGCCTTGTCGACCTGTACCGGCCTGTCGTCGGCTTCGCGGCCGTGCGGTTGCTGGAGGCGGCCGGATGCCGGGTGGAGGTGCCGGAGGGCCAGACCTGCTGCGGCCAGCCGGCCTACAATTCGGGCGACCGGGCGACCGCCGCCGACATCGCCCGGCGCACGATCGCGCTGCTCGAAGGCTATGACCACGTGGTGGTGCCATCAGGGTCCTGCGGCGGGATGATCGGCCACCATTATCCCGAGCTTCTGGCCGACGATCCCGAGTGGGCGCCGCGGGCGCTCGCGCTCAAGCACCGGACGTGGGAGCTGATGCAGTTCCTCGTCGACGTGCGCGGCATGGACCGGGTCGACGCCCGCCTCGCCGGCACCGTCACCTACCACGACAGCTGCTCGGGCCTTCGCGAACTGGGCGTGAAGGCGCAGCCGCGCCGCCTGCTGGCGTCGGTCGCGGGGCTGCGGCTCGCGGAGCTTCCGGGGGCGGAGGTGTGCTGCGGCTTCGGCGGCACGTTCTGCGTCAAGTACCCGGAGATCTCCGACAAGATGGTCACCGACAAGGCCGCCGAGGTGGAGGCGACAGGGGCCGACCTGTTGCTCGCCGGCGACATGGGCTGCCTGCTGAACATGGCGGGAAAGCTGTCGCGCCGCGGCTCGGGCGTGGCCGTCCGCCACGTGGCGGAGGTGCTGGCCGGCGTCGTGGACGAGACGCCGCCGATCGGCCGGCCGTCCTGAGGGGGAGGGAGCGATGCAGCCTCAGAGCCATGCGTTCAAGGACAATGTCCGCACGGCCCTCGCCGACGCGAACCTCCAGCGCGCGCTCGACCGCTTCAAGGGCGGCTTCGCGGTCAAGCGCAAGATCGTCGCCGACAAGCTGCCGGAGTTCGAGGCGCTGCGCGACGAAGCGAAGGGCATCAAGGACCACGTGCTCGCCAACCTCGACCTCTACCTCGAACGCTACGAGGCGAAGGTGGTGGAGACCGGCGGGACGGTGCATTGGGCCCGCACGCCAGCCGAGGCCCGCGCGATCATCACCGACATCTGCCGTTCGGTCGATGCGAAGACCGTGACCAAGGGCAAGTCGATGGTGGCGGAGGAGATCGCCCTCAACGACCATCTTGAGGCCGCGGGCATCCGGCCGATCGAGACGGACCTGGGCGAATACATCATCCAGCTCCGCAAGGAGATCCCGTCCCACATCATCGCGCCGGCCATACACCTCAACAAGGAGGACGTGGCCAAGGCCTTCCGCGAGGCCCACACGCACCGCGACCCGGCGCGCCCGCTCGACGACGGCGGCGTTCTGGTGGGCGAGGCCCGGGCGGAGCTGCGCGAGCGCTACCTCGCCGCCGACGTCGGCATCACCGGCGCGAACTTCCTGATCGCCGAGACCGGCTCCTCGATCATCGTGACGAACGAGGGCAACGGCGACCTGACCCAGATCCTGCCCAAGGTCCACATCGTGCTGGCCACGATCGAGAAGGTCGTGCCGACGCTGGAGGACGTCTCCACCATCCTGCGCCTCCTCGCCCGCTCGGCGACGGGGCAGGAGTTTTCGGTCTACACGACGCTGTCGACCGGCCCGCGGCGGGACGCCGACCTCGACGGGCCCGGGCAGTATCATGTCGTGCTGCTGGACAACGGCCGGTCGGGGATGCTGGGCACCGAGTTCCAGGACATGCTGCGCTGCATCCGCTGCGCCGCCTGCATCAACCACTGCCCGGTGTACGCGGCGGTGGGCGGGCACGCGTACGGCTGGGTGTACCCCGGGCCGATGGGCTCGGTCCTCACCCCGTCGCTGGTGGGCGTACGGGAGGCCGGGCACCTGCCCAACGCGTCGACCTTCTGCGGCAAGTGCGAAAGCGTCTGCCCCATGAAGATCCCGCTGCCCAAGATGATGCGGCACCTGCGGGAGCGGGAGTTCGAGGGAGCCCTGAGCCCCCCCGCCACGCGCTTCGGCCTGTCGGTCTGGGGTTTCTTCGCCCGCCGCCCGGCGCTCTACCGCGCGGCGACGGGCCTCGCGATGCGGATGCTGGGCTGGGCCGGGCGCCGCGAGGGCCGCTTCCGCTCCCTGCCGCTGGCGGGGGGCTGGACGTCGGTGCGCGACATGCCGGCGCCGCAGGGCCGGACGTTCCAGGCGATCTGGGCGGAGCGGCGGCGCGGGTGAGAGGCTTTGCCGCTGGCTGGACCCCGTGACGCTCGCCCGCAGTTCGGGCTACGCTGCGACCGAACTGCGCGACCTGCTGCGGATCGTCCAGACGAACCGACGGACATTGATCGAGGCCTGGAATGGGCATTTTGGCGACAGCGGCGGATGAGCGGGTCCGGGAGGTCCGGATCGAGGACGCGCGTCTCTCGGTCGACCTGATGGACGGGCGGACCATCGCCGTGCCGCTCGTCTGGTATCCCAGGCTCGCGGCGGCCTCGCCCGAGGCGCTGGCGTACTGGGAGCCGGCGGGCGGCGGCGACGGCATCCACTGGCCCGACCTCGACGAGGACCTCAGCACGCAGGGGCTTCTCCGCGGCGCCCCCGCACCCGGAGTGAACCCATGACCGACGCCCGCTCCCAGATCCTCGGCCTCGTCCGTCGCGCCCGGGGCGAGCGGGCCGATGCCGCGGCGGTGGACGCGCGGCTGGCCGCCCGCCGCCCGAACCTGATCCCCGCCCGGGCGCAGCTGCCCCATGCCGAGCAGGTGGCCCTGTTCCTCAAGATGGCGACCGAGGCCGCCTGCACGGTCGAGCGGGTGGCCGCCGACGCCGACGTGCCGGAGGCGCTGGCCACCTATCTGGCCGCGCAGAACCTGCCGGCCGAGGTCCGCATCGCGCCGTCGCTCGCGGGCCTTCCGTGGGACCGGCGGCCCACGCTGACCGTCCGCCCCGGCAAGGCCGATCCCGCCGACGCCGTGTCGGTGACCGGCGCCTTCGCCGGCGTGGCGGAGACCGGGACGCTGATGATGCTGTCCGGGCCGGAGCACCCGACGACGCTGAACTTCCTGCCCGACACCCACGTCGTCGTGATCCGCGCGTCGCAGGTGGTGGGCACCTACGAGGACGGGTGGGCGCGGCTGCGGGCCGGGCCGGGGACCATGCCGCGCACGGTCAACTTCATCACCGGCCCGAGCCGGACCGCCGACATCGAGATGACGCTCTACATGGGGGCGCACGGGCCGCGGCGCCTGCACGTGATCCTCGTGGACAGCGACCCGTCCTGAGCCATATCCAGCGGGTCATGAGCCCGCGTCGCCACCGCCATCCCACGCCAGACGAGCTGCGGCTCTGGCGCGACGCCATGCGCGACGCGGTGCCGCTCGGTGTCGTGGCGCCGCTTCCCGCCGAACCGGTGGAACCCGTGGCGCCCCCGGTGCCCGCCGGACCCGCCGCCGCCCCGCCCCCGGTGCCCGTGCCGCCGCGGCGGGAGAGCATGGCCGCCCTCGTCGTCGCCGACCTGCCGGGCTTCGACCGTCGCACCTCCGACCGGCTGCGCAAGGGGCGGATGGGCATCCATGCGCGCATCGACCTGCACGGCATGACCCAGGCGGAGGCGCACGGCGCGCTCGCCGGGTTCGTGCTGCGTTGCTGGCACGAGGGACGTCGGTCGGTGCTGGTGATCACCGGCAAGGGATCGACGGGGCAGGGCGGGGGGGTGCTGCGCCGCGCGGTTCCGATGTGGCTGAACCAGGCGCCCTTGCGCGAACGCATCATCGGCATCGAGGAGGCCGGGCACCGGGACGGCGGGGCCGGTGCCCTCTACGTGCTGCTGCGCCGCCGCCGCGAGCACGGGCCGTGACCCCCTTCGGGGCCCGCATGCGCGAGCTGCGCGACCGCCACGGCGTGACCCAGAAGGAGATGGCGGAGGCGCTGCAGATCTCCACCGCCTATCTTTCCGCCCTCGAGCACGGCAAGCGCGGGGCCCCGTCGCCCATGCTGGTGCGCCAGATCTGCGGCTACTTCCACATCATCTGGGACGAGGCGGAGGAGCTGGAGGCGCTCGCGCGGGTCTCGCACCCGAAGGTGACGGTGGACACCGCCGGCCTGTCGCCCAAGGCGACCCTGCTCGCCAACCGTCTCGCCGAACGGATCGCCGCCGTGTCCGAGCCGGCCCTCGACCGCATGCTGGGGGAACTCGAAAGGGTCCCCGCGCGTCGTCGACGGTAGGGGTCATTTTTCGGGACATGGGCCCGGTGACGGTCTAAAGGAGCGCCCATGGTCGAGATCACCCCAAGGCTTCTTCCCGACACCGACGATGCGGCTGCGCTCGAGGCCGGCCGTCACCTGTTCGCGCAGCCCTGCGACTTCATCTTCGCGACCGGCAGCCTGGACATGCTGCCCGAGGCGGGCCTGCCGGAGATCTGCTTCGCCGGCCGGTCGAACGTGGGCAAGTCGTCGCTCATCAACGCGCTGACCGGGCGGCGGACGCTGGCCCGCACGTCCAACACGCCGGGCCGCACCCAGCAGCTCATCTTCTTCGACCTCGGCGCCCGGCTGCGCCTCGTCGACATGCCCGGCTACGGCTATGCCGAGGTGCCCAAGGAGGTGCGCGAGGCGTGGACGACGGTCATCAAGGGCTTCCTGCGCGGCCGGGTGCCGCTGAAGCGCGCGCTGGTGCTGGTCGACGCCCGGCACGGGCTGAAGGACAGCGACAAGGAGATGATGAAGTTGCTGGACGGTTCCGGCGTCGCCTTCCAGATGGTCCTCACCAAGGCCGACAAGCTCAAGCCGCCCGCGCTGCGCCGGGTGCTGGAGGAGACGGCCAAGGCCCTGGTCAAGCATCCCGCCGCCCATCCCGAGGTGGTGGTGACGAGTTCGGAGACGGGGGCCGGCATCCCCGAACTGCGGGCGAGCCTCGCCGCGCTGGCGGATTGACGCGGGCGGCCGGAGCGTTGGACGCCGCCATGACCGCCGAGACGCCCATGCTGCGCGTCGTCACATGGAACATCCACAGCTGCGTTGGCATCGACGCGCGGTTCGATCCCGATCGCGTGGCCGACGTCATCCGCTCGCTGGCGCCCGACGTGATCGCGCTGCAGGAGGTGGGCTGGCACCACCGGGGCGAGCGCGGGTTCGACCAGTTCGGCTTCCTCGCGCGGGCGACCGGCCTGCACGCCGTCGCGGGTCCGACGAAGCGCGACCTTCGCTCCCACTACGGCAACGCGCTGCTGTCGCGGCACCCGATCGCGGCGGTGCGGCTGATCGACATCAGCCAGCCGTTCCGCGAACCGCGCGGCGCCATCGACGTCGACGTGGACGCGCCGGGCGGGCCGATCCGCGTGATCGCCGCCCATCTCGGGCTCGATCCGTGGGAGCGGGCGGCCCAGGTCGCCCGCATCCTCGACGGTTTCGGACCGCCGGACGGCCGGCCGGCGCTGTTCATGGGCGACCTCAACGAGTGGCGGCCCGACAGCCCGCGCCTGCGCCACCTGCGGACCCGCCTGCCGCACGTCGGCGCGCCGCGCAGCTTCCACGCCCGCTTTCCCACGCTGCGCCTCGACCGGATCTTCCTCGCCGGTCCGCTCGCCTTCCGCCACATCGAGGCGGTGCGGACCAAGTTGACCCGCCACGCGTCCGACCACCTCCCGGTCCGCGCGCTGGTCGCGCGGACGGCGGAGGATTGAGACGGCGGGGCCGCGACGGGCCGCACCGGGCCCCCGCGCGGCCTCCCCACCTCCTCGCCCTTCCCCCGCGCGCCGCTTGCCGCTATGCCCTCATCATCCGAGAGGGAGGGCCAGCCCATGACCGTCGCTGCCGAAACCGCCGAGATCCTCGCCCGCCTGGGCGTTCCGCGCGCCCGCACCACGGGCGGGAACCGGGCCGTCCGGTCCCCCGTCACCGGCGAGATCGTGGCCCAGGTGAAGGACGCGACCGCCGCCGACGCCCGCGCCGCGATCGGCGCTGCCGCGGCCGCCTTCCGGGCCTGGCGGGCGGTGCCGGCGCCGCGCCGGGGCGAACTCGTCCGCCTGCTGGGCGAGGAACTCCGCGCCAACAAGGCCGACCTCGGCCGCCTCGTCACGCTGGAGGCGGGGAAGATCGTCTCCGAGGGCCTCGGCGAGGTGCAGGAGATGATCGACATCTGCGACTTCGCGGTCGGCCTCTCCCGCCAGCTCTACGGCCTCACCATCGCGACCGAGCGGCCGAACCACCGGATGATGGAGACTTGGCACCCGCTGGGCCCCGTCGGCGTCATCACCGCCTTCAACTTCCCCGTCGCCGTCTGGTCGTGGAACGCGGCGCTGGCGCTGGTCTGCGGCGACCCGGTCGTGTGGAAGCCGTCGGAAAAGACGCCGCTGACGGCGCTCGCGGTGCAGGCGCTGTTCGAGACGGCGGCCGTGCGTTTCGGCGGGGTGCCGGACGGCCTCTCGTCCGTGCTCATCGGCGGGCGCGACGTGGGCGAGGCGCTGGTCGACGACCCGCGCGTGCCGCTGGTTTCCGCGACCGGATCGACGGCGATGGGCCGGGCCGTCGGGCCGCGGCTCGCCGCGCGCTTCGCCCGCCCGCTGCTGGAACTGGGCGGCAACAACGCCGCCATCGTGGCGCCCTCGGCCGACCTCGACCTCGCGCTGCGCGGCATCGCCTTCGCCGCGATGGGCACGGCGGGCCAGCGCTGCACCACGCTGCGCCGCCTGTTCGTGCACGAGAGCGTGCGGGGGGCGCTGGTCGGGCGGCTCAGGGCGGCGTACGCCTCGGTCAAGGTGGCCGACCCGCGGGAGGCCGGAACCCTGGTCGGCCCGCTGATCGACCGCGGGGCGTACGAGGCGATGGCGCGGGCGCTGGACGAGGCGCGCGCCGCGGGCGGCACGGTCACGGGCGGCGGGCGCGTGGAGGGGATCGGCGGGCCGGAGGCGTTCTACGTCCGCCCGGCGCTGGTGGAGATGCCGTCGCAGGCCGACGTCGTGTGCCGCGAGACCTTCGCGCCCATGCTGTACGTCGTGCCGTACCGGACGCTGGAGGAGGCGATCGCGCTGAACAACGCCGTGCCGCAGGGCCTCTCCTCCTCGATCTTCACCCTCGACCTGCGGGAGGCGGAGACGTTCGTGTCCGCCGTCGGCTCGGACTGCGGCATCGCCAACGTCAACATCGGCCCCTCGGGGGCGGAGATCGGCGGGGCGTTCGGCGGCGAGAAGGAGACCGGCGGCGGGCGCGAGGCGGGATCCGACAGCTGGAAGGCCTACATGCGGCGGGCGACCAACACCGTCAACTACGGCCGCGACCTCCCGCTCGCCCAGGGCGTGACCTTCGACGTCGGCCCCGCCTGAACGGCGATCGGGCCGCGATCGCGTCGCCGTTGACGCGGCCGCCCGAGCGCCTACGATCGGGCGACCGATCCGAGGGGGGCGACGATGGCGAAGGTGGGCTGGCAGGGTGTGTTCCCGGCCGTGACGACACAGTTCCGGGACGATCTCTCCCTCGACCTCGCGGCGACGCACAAGGTCATGGCGGCGCTGGTGCGCGACGGCGTGTCGGGCCTGGTCGTCTGCGGCACGGTCGGCGAGAACGGCTCGCTGACCCGCGAGGAGAAGGTGCAGGTCTGGGAGGCGGCGGTCGACGCCGCGCGCGGCCGGGTGCCGGTGATCGCGGGCGTCGCCGAACTGACCACCGCGTTCGCGATCGAGACGGCCCGGGCCGCGCGCAGGGCGGGCGTGGACGGCGTGATGCTGATGCCCGCACTGGTCTATTCGTCGAAGCCGCACGAGACGGCCGCCCACTTCCGCGGGGTGGCGACGGCGGTCGACGTGCCGATCATGGTCTACAACAACCCGCCCATCTACCGGACGGACGTGACGCCGGAGATCCTGGCCGACATCGCCGACTGCGAGACGATCGTCTGCTTCAAGGAGAGTTCGGGCGACACGCGCCGCTTCATCGACGTCGCCAACCTCGTGGGCGACCGCTACGTGATGTTCGCCGGCCTCGACGACACGGTGGTCGAATGCGTGATGGTGGGGGCCGTCGGCTGGGTCTCGGGCATGTCGAACGTCTATCCGCGCGAGGGGGAGACGCTGTTCCGCCTCGCCATGGCCGGGCGCTACGACGAGGCCATGCCGCTCTACCGCTGGTTCATGCCGCTCCTGCACCTCGACGCGCGGCCCGATCTCGTCCAGTGCATCAAGCTGTGCGAGGCGATCGCCGGCCGCGGCTCGGCGCTGACCCGTCCGCCGCGCCTGGCGCTGCGGGGGGCGGACGAGGCGCACGTGCGGGCGGTGATGGCGGCCGCCGCGGCGAGCCACCCGAACCTGCCCGACGTCGGCCTTCCGCCGCTCTGAGAGGGAGGGCGGCGATGGCCCGGTCCACCTTCTTCTGCATCGACGGCCACACCTGCGGGAACCCGGTCCGGGTGGTGACGGGCGGGTCGATCCCCACCCTGGTCGGCGACACGATGTTCGCGCGCCGCCAGCACTTCCTGGCCGAGCACGACTGGATCCGCACCGCGCTGATGTTCGAGCCGCGCGGCCACGACATGATGTCGGGCTCGATCCTCTATCCGCCCACGCGGGACGACTGCGACGTCGGTATCCTGTTCATCGAGACGTCGGGCTGCCTGCCCATGTGCGGGCACGGCACCATCGGCACGGTGACGATCGCGCTGGAGAACGGGCTGATCGCGCCGCGCACGCCGGGGCTCCTGCGCCTCGACACGCCGGCGGGCCTCGTGGAGGCGCGGTACGAGACGAACGGCCCCTTCGTGGAGCGCGTGCGGATCACGAACGTCCCCTCGTTCCTGCTCGGCCGCGGCTACGCGGTGGAGGTGGACGGGCTGGGCTTGCTCACCGTCGACGTCGCCTACGGCGGAAACTTCTACGCGATCGTGGAGCCACAGGCGGTCTTCTCGGATGTCGACGACGTGAACCCGTCGGACATCCTGCGCTGGTCGCCGCGCCTGCGCACGGCGTTCAACGCGCGGCACCGGATCGCGCACCCGGAGAACCCTGCGCTCGACCGGCTGACGCACGTGCTCTGGACCGGGCGGGCGAGGACGCCGGGCGGCACGGCGCGCAACGCCGTCTTCTACGGCGACAAGGCGATCGACCGCTCGCCCTGCGGGACCGGCACCTCCGCCCGCATGGCGCAGCTGGCCGCGACCGGGCGCCTGTCGGAGGGCGAGGATTTCGTCCACGAGAGCATCATCGGCTCCACCTTCACCGGCCGCATCGAGGGGCGGACGACCGTCGGCGGCCTGCCGGCCATCGTCCCCTCCATCGAGGGCTGGGCGCGGACGACGGGGTTCAACACCATCGTGGTGGACGACCGCGACCCGTTCGCGCGGGGCTTCCAGGTGACCGACCGGTGAGGGGCGTCCGGATGGCGGGGCTCGGCCTGCTCCTTGCCCCCTCTCCCATGGACCGCTGTTCGCGGTCCATCTCTCCCCGGGGGGGAGAGGGAACGCGGCGTCAATTCTTCTCCCCCCTCTCCCCCGGGGAGAGGGGGCGGGGGAGAGGGGGTGGAGCAGCGAACCACGCGACGAGGAGCCCCCCATGCACGTCGCGGTGATCGGCGGCGGGCTGGTCGGGCTCGCCTGCGTCCACGCGCTCCTCGACGAGGGGCACATGGTCACCCTGGTCGAACCCGGGGCCGAGCCCGGGCGGCCCAGCGACGGCAACGCCGGCTGGATCGCCCACGTCGACATCCTGCCGCTCGCCTCGCCAAAGGTCTGGCGGAACCTGCCCCGGTGGCTGTTCGACCCGCTGGGGCCGCTGTCCATCCGGCCGGCCCATCTGCCCCGCCTGCTGCCTTGGCTGGCGCGGTTCGTCGCCGCCTCCTCCCCCGCCCGCATCGCCGGGAGCAGCCGCGCCATCCGCGCCCTGAACGCGATGGCGCTCCCCGCCTGGGAACGGCGGCTCGACGGGCTCGGCCTCGCGGACCATCTGCGGCGCGCCGGGCAGCTCTCCGTCTGGTCGTCCGAGCGCGCCTTCGCGGCGGCGCGGGCGACCCTCGACACGCAGCGGTGCCTCGGCATCGCGGTCGAATTCCTCGACCGGCAAGGGATCGCCGGGATCGAGCCCGCGCTGGGCCCCCGTGCCGCGGCCGGCGCGCTCTATCACGACATGCTGCACGTGGCGGACCCGGCGCACCTGACGGCGGCGCTGCGCGACAGGGCGTTCGCGCGCCAGTGCCGGCACGTCGACGGGCGCGCCCAGGGCGTCGTGCCGACCCCCGACGGCGTCCGCATCCAGGTGGAGGGCAACCGCATGGTCGCGGCGTCCGCCTGCGTGATCGCGGCCGGGATCTGGTCGCGCCCGCTGGCCGCGGCCGTGGGCGACCCGGTCCCGCTCGACACCGAGCGAGGCTACAACGTCACGCTGCCGCCGGGCACCCTCGGGCTGACGCGGCCGGTCGCCTACGAGGGCGAGGGGTTCGTGACCACCCCCCTCGACACCGGCGACCGGGTGGGCGGCGCGGTGGAGTTCGGCGGGCTGGAGGCGGCGCCCGACATGCGCCGGGTCGACGCCATCCTCGCCCGCCTGCGCCCCTGGCTGCCCGACCTGCCGGCGCAGCTGCCCGACGGGCCGCGCTGGATGGGCTTCCGCCCCTCGCTTCCCGACAGCCTGCCGGTCATCGGACGCTCGGCCGCAAACCCGCGCATCGTCCACGCCTTCGGCCACGGCCACCACGGCCTGACCCAGGCGGCGGCGACGGCGGAGATCGTGGCGGCGCTGATCGCCGACCGGCCGCCGCCGACGGACCCCGCGCCCTATTCGCCCGCCCGCTTCCGCTGATCCGGGCGGAGCGGGCGGGCGGGCGACGCGGCGGGCGACCCCCGACCCCTTCGCATATCGTCTTTGCGCGCGGCGCGGGTATGCTATGGTTTCCGACCGTGCTCCCCGTGAGGGGCGCGTCCGTTCCGGCTCACCCATCGAAGCGGTCCCTGGCATGAAGCTCACGATCGAACGCGCCGCCCTTCTCCGGTCGCTGGGCCACGTTCAGCGGGTCGTGGAGCGCCGTAACACCATCCCCATCCTCTCCAACGTCCTGTTGAAGGCGAAGGGCGACGAGCTGGCGCTGACCGCCACCGACATGGACCTCGAGATCGTGGAGACCGTGGCGGCCGAGGTGGCGCGCGCGGGCGCGGCGACCGCCCCCGCCCACACGCTCTACGACATCGTGCGAAAGCTGCCCGACGGCTCCCAGGTGGAGATCGACGGCGGCGACGGCGGGATGATCACGCTGCGCTCCGGCCGGTCCCAGTTCAAGCTGGGCTGCCTGCCGGTCGAGGACTTCCCCCAGATGTCGGGCACCGACGTCTCGCACAGCTTTACCGTCGCGGCCGGCGACCTGCGCACCCTGATCGACCGCAGCCGCTTCGCGATCTCGACCGAGGAGACGCGCTACTACCTCAACGGCATCTATCTCCACGCCGCCAAGGCGCGGACGGGCGGCAGCGACATTCCCGTGCTTCGCGCGGTCGCCACCGACGGCCATCGCCTCGCCCGGGTGGAGATGCCGCTTCCCGCGGGGGCCGAGGGCATCCCGGGCGTCATCGTCCCGCGCAAGACGGTGGGCGAGATCCGGAACCTCATCGACGAGGCGGCGAGCGGGATCGAGGTCGCGATGTCGGAGACCAAGATCCGGTTCACCCTCGACGGGATCACGCTGACCTCCAAGCTGATCGACGGCACCTATCCCGACTACGAGCGGGTGATCCCGACCGGGAACGACAAGATCCTGGAGGTGGACGCCAAGGCCTTCGCGGCGGCCGTCGACCGGGTGGCCACCATCTCCACCGAGAAGAGCCGGGCGGTGAAGCTCTCGCTCGACCGCGGCTCCGTGGTGCTGTCCGCCACCTCGCCCGAGGCCGGCAGCGCCCAGGAGGAGATCGAGGTCTCCTACGACGCGGGGCCGCTGGAGATCGGGTTCAACTCCCGCTACCTGCTGGACATCACCCAGCAGATCGAGGGCGACGGCGCCCGCTTCGCCATGGCCGACCCCGCCTCGCCCACCGTGGTGCGGGACGTCGCCGACCCGTCGGCGCTCTATCTGCTGATGCCGATGCGGGTGTGAGGGCGCCCGCCCCGCCCCTCGACAGGCTCAGGGCGAGGCTCCCGGGACGCGTTCCCCGGGCCTCGTGGCGAGGCTGTCGAACCATGAGGCGGGCTCACCCGCCCGTGGGGTGAGGGTCGGACCCGTCGACCCCATCTGATCCCCCATGGCCTCGCTCGCGGTCACCCGCCTCGTCCTCACCCGCTTCCGCTCTTACGCCGCCGCCCGGATCCTGTGCGATCCCCGGCCGGTGGTGCTCGTGGGGCCCAACGGGGCGGGGAAGACCAACCTGCTGGAGGCGGTGAGCCTGCTCGCCCCCGGCCGCGGTCTCCGCCGGGCCCGGCTCGCGGAGGTGCAGCGGCTTGGCGAGACCGAGGGCTGGGCCGTCGCCGCGACGGTGGAAACGGCGGCCGGTCCCGTCGACGTCGGCACCGGCCGCGATCCCGCCGGCGGCGAGCGGCGCGTGGTGCGCATCGACGGGCAGCAGGCCCGCGGCCAGACCGCGCTGGCCGAGCATGTCGCGATGACGTGGCTCACCCCGCAGATGGATCGCCTCTTCCAGGAGGGGCCGTCGGCGCGGCGCCGCTTCCTCGACCGGCTCGTCTTCGGCTTCGACCCCGCCCACGCCGGACGCCTGACGCGCTACGAGCAGGCTCTGCGCGAGCGCGCCCGCCTGCTGCGCGACGGGCCGGCCGACCCGGCGTGGCTGGCCGCGCTGGAGGCGGAAATGGCGGGGTCGGGCGTGGCCGTCGCCGCCGCCCGGCGGGACGTGGCCGGGCGGATCGGCCGGGCGGCGGGCGCGGGCACCGGCCCGTTCCCGGCGGCCGCCGTCGCCGTCGTCGGCCCGCTGGAGGATCTGCTGGCCGGCCGCCCGGCGCTCGCGGCGGAGGAGGCGCTGCGGGCGGCGCTGGCGGCCGGGCGCCGGCAGGATGCGGAGACCGGGACGACCGGCACCGGCCCCCACCGCAGCGACCTCGCCGTCCGCCACGTGGCCAAGGACATGCCGGCGGATCTCTGCTCCACCGGCGAGCAGAAGGCCCTCCTGATCGCGCTGGTGCTGGCGACCGCGCGCGTCATGGCGGCGGAGCGGGGAACGGCGCCGATGCTTCTGCTGGACGAGGTGGCGGCGCACCTCGACGCCGAGCGGCGCGAGGCGCTGTTCGCGGCGTTGCTCTCGCTCGGCGGGCAGGCGTGGATGACGGGCACCGACCGCGCCGTCTTCGACCCGCTGGGCGATCGCGCGCAGGTCTTCGCCGTCGCGGACGGAGAGGTGAATCCGGCCCCGCGAATGCCCATCTGAGAGACGTGGCAGGCCCCTTTCCGAAGTGCAACGGACCGGCCCCTTCTGTACAATGCGCGCATGACCAACCGGGCCACAGGCATCACGCGGACCCCGCGCGACGAGACGCTGGAGATCCTCCGGCGGATCGAGCCCGTGCTCGACGGGATTCAGCAGCAGGTGGGCCGGCTCGCGCAGAGCGTCGAGAAGCTCGATCAACGCGTCGACAAGCTCGACCAACGGGTCGAGAAGCTGGAGCAGCGCGTCGAGAAGCTCGACCAGCGTGTCGGTGCCGTCGAGAACGACGTGCGGGAGACGAAGACCCGCGTCTCCCTGCTCCCGACCGTCTGGCAGATGATCGGCCCGTTGAGCGCCATCGTCTTCACGGCGCTGGGCAGTGCCGGTGCCCTCGTGGTCCTGATCCGGTTCGCCGCCGGCGGCCCGTGACCCTTCGCGTCTGCGGCCCCCGCCGCTCCTTCCGATTCCGCTGTCCGAGTTCCTGTTCGACATGACGAGCGCAGCCCCGATCCCCGAGACCCCGCAACCCGCGTCCGCCGAGTATGGCGCCGACAGCATCACCGTGCTGCGCGGCCTGGAGGCGGTGCGCAAGCGCCCGGGGATGTACATCGGCGACACCGACGACGGGTCGGGCCTGCACCACATGGTCTACGAGGTGGTGGACAACGCCATCGACGAGGCGCTGGCGGGCCATGCCGACCTCGTGACGGTGACGCTGAACGCCGACGGCTCCGTCACCGTCACCGACAACGGCCGCGGCATCCCGACCGAGATCCACCACGAGGAGGGCGTCTCGGCGGCCCAGGTCGTGATGACCCAGCTGCACGCCGGCGGCAAGTTCAACCAGAACAGCTACAAGGTTTCGGGCGGCCTGCACGGCGTGGGCGTGTCGGTCGTGAACGCCCTGTCGGAGGTGCTGGACCTTCGCATCTGGCGGCACGGGCGGGAATGGGGGATGCGTTTCCGCCACGGCGATCCGGACGCGCCGCTGGCCGACGTGGGCGCCGCCCCGCCGGGGCGCCGGGGCCTGCCGAAGACGGGGACGGAGGTGACCTTCCTCCCCTCCAAGCTGACCTTCACGAAGACCGAGTTCGACTTCGCGACGCTGGAGCACCGGCTGCGCGAACTCGCCTTCCTGAATTCGGGCGTGCGCCTCGTGCTGACCGACGCCCGTGGCGTCGAGCCGAAGGTGGCGGAGCTCTTCTACGAGGGCGGGATCGAGGCGTTCGTCAACTGGCTCGACCGGTCGAAGACCGCGCTGATCAAGCCGACGATCGTGGTGCGCGGCGAGCGCGATGCCGAGAACGGCAACACCGTGACGGTCGAGGCGGCGCTGGAGTGGAACGACAGCTATCACGAGACGATGCTGTGTTTCACGAACAACATCCCGCAGAAGGACGGGGGCACGCACCTCGCCGGCTTCCGCGCGGCGCTGACCCGCACGGTCAACAAGTACGTCGAGGAGACCGGGATCGCGAAGAAGGAGAAGATCCAGCTCACCGGCGACGACATGCGCGAGGGGCTCACCTGCGTGCTGTCGGTGAAGGTGCCGGATCCGAAGTTCTCCTCCCAGACCAAGGAGAAGCTCGTCTCCTCCGAGGTGCGGCCTGTGGTGGAGGCGATCGTCGCCGACAAGCTGGCCCAGTGGTTCGAGGAGAACCCGACGGGTGCCAAGGAGATCGTGCGCAAGGTGGTGCAGGCCGCAGCCGCCCGCGAGGCCGCCCGCAAGGCGCGCGAGGTGAGCCGCAAGAGTGTGCTGGGGGCCGCGTCGCTGCCCGGCAAGCTCGCCGACTGCCAGGAGCGCGACCCCGCGCTTTCCGAGATCTTCATCGTCGAGGGCGATTCGGCCGGCGGCTCGGCCAAGCAGGGCCGTTCGCGCCAGTATCAGGCGATCCTGCCGCTCCGCGGCAAGATCCTGAACGTGGAGCGCGCACGCTTCGACAAGATGCTGTCGTCGGCGGAGATCGGCACGCTGATCACGGCACTCGGCACCGGCATCGGGCGGGACGAGTTCGACGCGGGCAAGGCGCGCTATCACAAGATCATCATCATGACGGACGCGGACGTGGACGGCAGCCACATCCGCACGCTCCTGCTTACCTTCTTCTTCCGCCAGATGCCGGAACTGATCGCGCGCGGCTATCTCTACATCGCGCAGCCGCCGCTCTACCGGGTGAAGCGCGGGAACCAGCGCGAGCAGTACCTGAAGGACGACCGGGCGCTCGACGACTACCTGATCGGGCAGGGCATCGAGGACCTGCGCTTCGAGCCCGCGGTGGCGGGCGACGGCGCCCGGCCGATGCCGATCGCGGGCGACGCGCTGCGCGCGGTGGCCGAGCAGGCGCGCACGGCCCGGGCGCACATCGAGGCGCTGGCGCGCAAGGTGGGCCTCATGTCGGTGGTGGAGCAGGCGGCGATCGCCGGGCTGCTGTCGCCCGACGTGCTGAAGGACCCCGAGCGCGCCGCACGGGCCGCCACGATCCTTCCCCAGCGGCTGAACCGCCTCGCGTCGGAACTCGGCGTCGAGGCCGGTGCGGGCCTCTGGAGCGGGTCGGTCGAGGTGGACGTGCTCACGCTCGTGCGCACCCGGCGCGGCGTGACCAGC
>Ga0315907_10002907_pt1 | contig 20869 bp, 17 predicted proteins | sample LakEriMetagenome_3_FD_203525 | JGI IMG/M metagenome (GOLD analysis project Ga0315907, IMG submission 203525) | Freshwater fungal communities from buoy surface, Lake Erie, Ohio, United States - Buoy 12 MA123 | ecosystem: Environmental > Aquatic > Freshwater > Lake > Lake biofilm | place: USA...
AGATTAGTTGCATTTTGTGCATTAGTATCATTTGCAAGAGTGCAGCAAGCCAACAGAGGAATGCCTCATAAGGTTGAAACTGAAACAAATCCTAGAAATAATTCGCAAAAGTCACCAAATTTCACTAAATTAGATAGAAACCCCTTTCGTAATATTGGAAGATCTGTTCCACGTGGAACAACCAAATTTGTAAAACAAGCATTTAGAAATATAAAATAATTAAGATATGGCATTAGTTATAAACGCAATGCAAGCTAAGGCTGGTGTGAAAGCTGATCACACTAGAATGGGCACATTAACTCAGCCAATACAATTCTTACCTTATACACAAAAAGATGGTGAGTGGGGTGCATGGAATATGGATTGGTTTGAGATGGAAGGTCTTAGACAAATTAGAAGAAATGCTCGCAAACTTTTAAAAAACTACAAGCTTGCAAATGGTATTATAGATAGAACAGATTACATAGTAGAAGAAGATAATCAATATGGAGATCTTATAGAAACTCTAACACGAGAAGATGCTTCTGCTTTAGAACTTAAATTCTATCCTATTATTCCTAATGTAGTAAATGTAATGTTAGGGGAGTTTGCAAAACGTACAGATAAAGTTCAATACCTCAGCACTGATGCATTTAGCTATAATGAAATGCTAGAGGAAAAAAGGGCTATGATTGAAGATAGTCTTGTTAAAGAAGCTGAGATGAAACTTGCAATGTCTATGTTAGAGCAAGGAGCAGATCCAGAGTCAGATGAATTTAAACAAGCATTATCTCCACAGAATATTAAGTCTCTCCCTGATATTGAACAATTTTTTAAGAAGGATTATAGATCTTTAGTGGAGCAGTGGGCCAATCATCAGCATGAAGCTGACACTGAAAGATTTAAAATGAAAGAACTTGAAATTAGAGGATTTAGAGATATGCTTGTGGGAGATAGAGAGTTCTGGCATTTTAGAATGGATGAAGATGACTATGAAGTAGAATTATGGAACCCAGTTCTTACATTCTATCATAAGTCTCCAGATATTAGATACATTTCTCAAGGAAACTTTGTAGGCAAAATAGAACTTCACACTGTATCTGACATCCTTGACAGATATGGATATTTAATGAACGATGAACAACTTAGATCTCTTGAAAGCATTTACCCTAAGAAAGCTGCAGGATACCCTATTCAAGGTTATCAAAATGATGGTACTTTTTATGATGGCACCCGTTCTCATCAGTGGAATGTTAGTTCTCCTAGTCTTGGCTTTAGGCAGTTTACTAGTGTTAATGATTACTTCTTGGCTGCTGGTGATGATATTATTACTCGCATTCTCAATGAAAGTGAAGACTTACAAGACTTTGGAACATACCAACTCCTCAGAGTAACTACTGTGTATTGGAAGTCTCAAAGAATGGTGGGACATCTAACTAGAATAGATCCTGAGACAGGGATGAAAATACATGAAGTAGTAACAGAAGATTATCAAATTACTGTTCCTCCACAGTACAATACATCTGTTATGAAAGTAAAAGATGACACTACTTTAATACAAGGAGAACACATTAAATGGATTTGGATTAATCAAGTATGGGGTGGATTAAAAGTTGGTCCTAACAGACCATCTTTCTATGGTAATGCTGACTACATGGGTATCCAACCTATCTATTTAAACATAGGACCAATGAAGTTTCAATTCAAAGGAGACTTTACTTTATATGGTTGCAAGCTTCCTGTAGAAGGATCAGTGTTTACAGATCGTAACTCTAGATCTGTATCTATGGTGGATAAGATGAAAGCATTCCAAATTGGTTACAACTTAGTTAATAATCAGATTGCTGATATATTAGTAGATGAATTAGGTACAGTTATCATGTTGGATCACAATGCTTTACCTAAGCATTCAGCAGGTGAGGATTGGGGTAAGAACAACTATGCTAAAGCATATGTTGCCATGAAGGATTTCCAAATCTTACCATTAGATACTAGTATTACTAATACAGAGAATCCATTAGGATTTAATCATTACCAAGTATTAAACCTTGAACAAACTCAAAGAATGATGTCAAGGATTCAACTTGCTAATTACTTTAAGCAACAAGCTTATGAAGTGATTGGGATTACTCCTCAGCGTATGGGGCAGATTAATTCTCAAGAAACTGCAACAGGTACAGAGCAAGCAATGAATGCAAGTTACTCACAAACAGAGATGTACTTTGTACAACACTCTGAGCATTTAATGCCTAGAGTACATCAGATGAGAACAGACTTGGCCCAGTATTATCATTCTAATAGACCATCTGTAAGATTATCTTATATGACATCTAAAGATGAGAAAGTTAATTTTCAAATTAATGGTACTGAGTTATTATCTAGAGAGTTAAATGTATTTGTATCCACTAAGGTTAATCACAAACAAGTGATGGAGCAAATCAAACAAATGGCTATACAGAACAATACAGCTGGTGCTAGTATCTATGATCTTGCTTCAATTGTTAAAGCAGATTCAATGGCGGAGGTTACACATGCTATGAAAACTATTGAGGAGAAAACAAATGCTCAGCGTCAAGAGCAAATGCAGCATGAGCAACAAATGCAACAGCAACAACTTGAAGCTCAGCAAGCTGCACAAGAAGCTCAACAGAAATTTGAAGCTGAACAGAAAATGTTGGATAGACAAACTCAAATTGATGTTGCTGAGATTAAAGGAGCTGGTTATCAGACAGGTGATGTTAATGCAAATGAGCAAAGTGATTACTTAGACTCTCTACAATACTTAGATAAGAAAAGACAGGCTGATGAAGAAATGAATTTAAGACGCGAGCAAGAAGTCAATAAGAATAATAGAGAAGCTCAGCACATTAGTTTAAAACAACAAGAGTTACAAACAAGAAAAGAAATTGCTGAAAAACAACTACAAGTTGCTAAAACTAACAAGAATAAATACGATTCAAAAAGTAAAAAATAAACTTAGTGATATAATGCAATGATTTTAAAAGTAAATTTTGGCTGATAACCTTTTAAAGTTTAAAATTGCATATATTAATAATAAGGAACAACCCTAAAACCAACAACATATGAGTTCCCAAGAAAACAATACCCCAGATTTAAACCTGGATGAGTTCTTACCAATGCCAGGTGCTGATGATATTCTAACAGCACCAGAGTCTGCAAAAACAACAGTGTTCTCTAAACCTAAAGATTTAGATACCACTTTCTTAGAAACAAAGGCTGCTATTGCTGCTGATGCTGGAGAAAAAGAAGAACCTAAGATAAATGTAGAAGCTGCTAAAGAAGCTTTAACACAAATCTTAGATAATGATCTTTTAGATGAGGATACAAAGAGTAGTCCAGGTAGACCAAAGGTTGACAAGTCAGGCTTAGTAGATACATTCTCTAAGCTAATTGAAGAAGGTATGATTGTACCTTTTGATGATGAGAAACCATTAGATGAATACTCTACAAAAGATTGGAAGGAATTACTCCAAGCCAATTTTGAGGAGAGAGAAAATAAAGTAAAGCAGCAAGTGCCTGCATCGTTCTTTAATAGTTTACCTGATGAACTGAAAGCTGCATATAAGTATATTTCAGATGGTGGTGAAGATTTAAAAGGATTATTTAGAGCTCTTTCTCATGTGGAGGAAGTGAGACAATTAGATCCTCGTGATGAGCAAGATCAAGAACAGATTGCTCGTCAATATCTTAGAGCTACTAACTTTGGTACTGAAGATGAGATCGAAGAAGAGATTGAAACTTGGAAAGATCTTGGCAACTTAGGAAAAAAGGCTAATCAATTTAAGCCTAAATTAGATAAGATGCAAGAGCAAGTGATTAATTATCAATTGCAACAACAAGAACAATTCAAAGTGCAACAGGAAGAAGCTGCAAATCAATACATTGATAATGTCTATGTAACACTTAAAGATGGACATTTAAATGGATTGAGATTAGATAAGAAGACTCAGGCTTTCTTATTTACAGAGCTTACTCAACCTAAGTATCAATCTTTACAAGGAAAAGGAACTAATTTACTTGGCCACTTACTTGAGAGATATCAGTTTGTAGAACCAAGATATGACTTAGTTGCTGAAGCATTGTGGTTGTTAGCAGATCCTACTAGTTATAAATCACAAATTATGCAAGCAGCTAAAAATGAAGTTGCTCAAGATACTGTGAGAAAGTTAAAAACTGAAGAAGCTAGAAAATTATCTTCAACACAAATGACTGAAGATGAAGATAGAAAACCAGCAAAAAGAACTATACCAAGACAACAAAATATATTTAAAAGATAACACATTAACCTTTAATAACACTTAAACACATTTAGAAAAAATGGCTACACCAGTAATGAACAATGGCCTCTTCTTGCGCGATACTCAGTATCAAGCAAGTTCTCATGTTGACAGTTACCATCTTGTCAATATGTTACGAGGCACAGAACCGATGGACATGGGTCCTGTGGACCTTTGGGCAATGGCTCAAAAAGTAGAGATGCCTCTTTATCAGATGGCTTCTTTTGGAGGTAAGAATACTATTTTAGTAGACAATCCTCGTGGAGAATACAAATGGCAAACTCCAACAGTACAAGATCTTCCTTACATCGTTGATGATTTAGAACAAGGACCAGTAGGAGCAGATGGTGTTACTTTCAAAATCAAATTGAACAAGCGTATCTTTGGTCATGGTGATATTATCACTTATGATAAGTACAATGGTATGGAACTTTATATCACAGCTGATGATATTATCCCAGCAGGTGATGGTTTCATCTACACTGTTCAATTAGTAAACAATGATAATGCTGCTACTTTATCTGCATTATACAGAGAGCCAGGAACTAAATTCTTCAGAAAAGGTTCTGCTCGTGGTGAGTATGGTGAGAGATTTTCTGACATCTCTGTACAGACAGGTTTCCGTGAGTACTATAACTATGTTGGTGGTGCTGAAGCTCATGTTCACTATTCAATCTCTTCTCGTGCTGAGTTGATGATGAAAGGTGGATTAAATGCAGATGGAACACTTCCTGTTACTGAGATCTGGAAAATGTTTGATAAGAACATGGATCCTTCAATTACTTCATTAGAGACAATGGTTTCTAAAATGGGTAAAGAGTATGTGAAGCGTGCTTATGACAATGGTACTTTAACAAGATCATTTGTTACAGCTCTTGAAGCAGCTCACTTAAGCAAGATTGCTACTGACATTGAAACTTACTTAATGTGGGGACAAGGTGGTAGAATTAAGCAAGATGGTCCAGATGATATCAGATTATCTGTCGGTCTTTGGAAGCAGTTAGATAGTGCATTCAAGCGTATCTACAACAAAGGTCAATTCTCTCTTGAATTATTCCGTGCTGAGATCTTCAACTTCTACAATGGTAAGGTTGAGTTCAAAGGACCAGATCCTAAGCGTGAACTTATTGTTCAAACAGGTATTGGTGGAATGAAGCTTGTTAATGAGGCTATCAAGCGTGAGGCTATCTCTGCAGGTTTAGTAATCAATGCTGGTACTAATGGTGGTGGTGGTATTGGAGCTATCACTGGCCAAGGCATGGACTTGAACTTTGGATTTGCATTCACTAGCTACACAATTCCTTTCTTAGCAAATGTGAAGTTTGTATTGAATCCAGCGTTTGACAATGTTCATACTAATGACATTGAAAACCCAATGATTGATGGATATCCATTATCTTCTTACAACTTTATCATCTTTGATATCACTGATAACACAAATGATAATATCTTCTTATTGAAACTTTCTTGGGATAACCAATTAAAATGGTTCTACCAAAATGGTACAATGGATTACATGGGAAGAACTCAAGGATTCCAATCAAATGGAGTATTCAATGGTTATAGAGTTTACATGACTCAAACAATGCCAGCTATTTGGGTGAAAGATCCAACTAAGGTATTGAAGATCGTTATGAGAAACCCTATCACAGGAGGCTCATTCTAATAACAAAAGAATCAGAGGGAGAGCCACAAACTCTCCCTCTTTTTTCTTATCATTGTAACATAATAAAAATTAAATCAAATGGGATACTTCAAATTATTAAATAAAATATTTCCAGCATCTCCAGATGCTATCTTAAAAAGATCTACAGATGCAGAAGCAGCATTAGCTAGAATGGCTCATGTTAACACTATTGTAAATGATCTTAGTGATCTTGCTCACTATGAATTAGATGTAGATGTCACAACTACTTTAGCAATTAATACTAATAAAGGAATTATTGATGTTATCAATTGGGATACAGTAGTTCCTGATGAAGGGTTTCAAACTCATGTGTTAATCACTTTAACAAATAATCCAGTATTAAATATTGCTAATAAAGAGAACATATATGTTCAATTAACTCCATATTATGGTGCAGCTGCAGGTGATGAATTTGTTCCTTACATGTTAGTTTCAGGAGCTGTTGATGGCCTTAATATTAAGATCTATAATGCAAATCCTATAGTAGGATTAAATCAAGGTGAAGGATCTTTCTATTTTTACTATGAAATTAAAACATTGTAATAATGCCAATAAAGAAACTAATTCCTAAAGTACCTGATCCATATATTCCAAAGACTGATCAAGCTCAGCATTGGCCAGCTTGCTTTGGACACATTAATTATTTGATTGAAGAAATCAATAATAATCCTTCAGGTGGAACAACAAATTCCACTAATTATAGTGAAGAAATTATTATTACAGGGACTCAAGTTGCTGCTGGTTTATTTGAATTTGATATAAATACTCCACAAATGAATCAGTTAATTGCTGATGGAAAATGTTTAGTAGTGACAGGTGGAACAGTAATTGTTAGTCTTGCAACACCACATGTTATTTCAGCAACAGCAGTTCCATTTTATATTGGAAGAAATGATGGTGTACAATGGAAAAATTGTTTTATTGTTACAGGAGGTCAAAATTATTTTCCTGTAGGTGGTAGTACTGTTTCATCAATTCAATATAAAGCTGGAAACACTGAGGCTACATATAATGTAACATTGACAGGTATTCAAAAAATTCAAGTTACTGCAATTGGTGGTTTAGCATTAAATCCAGCAGATAATATAAAAATCATATTAGAATACAAAGCAGTAGATATATCATGGATTTTAAATCCATAAATCAATAAATAAAACCAACAAAAACCAACAAAAAATGAGTGTAACAATTGTAGAAACAACCCCAGTAGGTAAACAGTACACAAGTACTATTGCCATTAGACCTTATGTTGATCCAACTAAAAGCAACATGGGCTTAGAAAAGTATGACTTAGCTTTATTTGATGGAGTGTTCCACGAGGAACAATTAGCTTGTCTTGAGATTAATGGAATCAAGAGATGGGTTACAGGCCTTAATGAATTTGCTCCTGAGATTAAGAAGTTACCTACAGAAGAAAGAGAGGCAGCTGCTAAAGAAATCAGAAACATTGTTTCTAAATTAGAAGCAGAGATGGCAACAAATTTTGTTGATCCTGATGACAAAGATTTCTGGAATAAGATTAAACTTCTTTCTCCAACTAATGATGAGTTTTGGGGAAGAATTGTAATCAGAATAGGTAATGAGCCTGTATTTTTAAATACAACAGATGTACATGATCTTATTAAGTTAAGAGCAATTGAAGCTGGTGGATTTAGTATTGTAGCTAAAAGTTTAGATGTAGCTAGAAAAGGTAACTATAAGTTTTACTTAGATAAGTTTGAAGAGACTGCTTCTATTAAAACTGAGGTTAAGAAGATTAGAAATAAAGCTCTTGCGGAGTTAGAGAAATTATCTAACAAGAATGTAAACAAACTTATGTATGTATGTAAGGTTGTTGATCCTAATAGTCCTCAATATAAGAAGTCAACTCCCACTGATGTTATGTATGATAACATGGATAAATACATCAATGGAGAAACTGTTGAAACAAATAAGAAGCAAACAGCTCAAAGATTCTTAGATATTGCTAATCTAGATATGGAGACATTAAAGATTAGATCTATTATCAAAGATTCTTCTTATTATAAATTAATTGTTACAAGAGGTGATGGTTTTATCTACCATACAGAATCTAATACTTTGTTAGGTAAGAATCCATCAGAAATCACTGAATTCTTAAAGAACCCTCTACATGAAGACATCTTAATGAGTCTTACAAAAGGTGTAGAAAAATATTGGAATAACTAATGACAAACGCACAACTCCAAATAAAAATCAAAGAGAGGCTAAATAAATTGGCCTCTCTAGATTATGATAACTTTGAATGCTGGCAGATAGTTGAAGCATTTAACAAGGCTCAATTGGAATGGGTGCGAAGACAAATTGGTGGCTACAATCAAAAGCAAACAGGTGATGGTTCTACTAAGATTAACTATGATGATACTCAGAAGTTAATCACTACAGTATCATTAAATGGTATGAACTATGCAGATAATTGGGTATCATTACCTTATCCAGCAGACTATATGAATTATACTTCATTGTATGTAATGGCTAAGAGTGATTGCTGTCCTGATAGAAATATCATTGTTTACATGGTAGATAAGGCTGACTTATATGTAATCTTAAGAGATGCAAATAAGAAGCCAAGCTTTGAGTGGGGTGAGACAGTAGCTTATTTAGCTGGCAATGAATTTACTGTTTATACAAATGGTGAATTTGAAGTAACCTCTGTAGATCTTACTTATTATAGAAAACCTATACCAGTAGAATTTCAAAATTGTATTGATATAAGTACAGGTTTACCTGGAATAGATGTTCCTTGTGAGTTTAAAGATGATATTGCTGAGATATTAGTGGACAATGCTGTGGCTATTTTAGCAGCCGATATAGAATCATTCAATCAATATACAAGAGCTAGTACCTCTGTACAAAATAATACATAATGGAAAAACCTATTATAAAAAGAGTGTTAAGAACTATGTCTAAAACTACTTCTGATTCAGAAGCAAGTGAGACTATAGCTAAGCCTACAACAAAAAATAAAAATATCCTTTTATCTGATGAATGTCTAAATCATCTTAATTATAGAGTTCAACAAGAAGAATATTCTGGTAGAATTTATCTATCTATGTCTTTATGGCTAGATAATAATGGCTATGTGAATGGAGGAAAGTTGTGGAGAAAATACTCTGATGAGGAAATGAAACACGCAGATCTTGCTAGAGAGTATTTACTAGCAATGGGTGTGCAGCCAGCAACTGCAGAACTAGAGCAGCCTGAGCAAAACTTCACAGGATTACCTCAAATCATTAAAGATTCTTATCAGCATGAGATTGATGTAACCACTCAAATTAAAGAATTATCTTCTCATGCTTTGAGCATGGGAGATCATATGTTATATCAACTTGGTTTAGAATATCTTAAAGAGCAAGTAGAAGAACATGCTAAGATGCAGAACTGGATGGATCAATTGCTTGCATTTGGTGAAGACAAGATTGCAATGAGATTGCTTGACCATGAAATGAAAGATTACTTATAAAAATTTGGATAATTTAAAATAATTGCTTATATTCTATTATATCTTATTATAAACCCTTTAAAAACAAAAAACTATGTATTTTAATCATGCCTATCAGAAAACCCTGATTGCAACAGATGGAGGTATCTACACTCCAGCTCAACCAGCACCGCCTGCAGCACCTATTACATCTATTAATGTACCTGCAGGTGCAGTTTCAGTTATAGCTAGTCTAACAACAACTGGAACTAATCCATTTAGTGCAAACACAGTAATTGACATTACTGACAATTCACCACTTACTTTTACACTTCAGGATTTACCAATGGTGTATTTAGCTCAAGGTTCTATCAACACAGTTGATAAACTTGGTCCATTTGCAGGTGGTTACAAAGAGTCTGTAAAGACTAAAGGAATTAATCCTAAGTATGTATCTAGATTCTTCTACAATGTACCTACGTGTCCAGTAGCAGAAATTACTAATGTATGTGCTTGTGGTCCAGATGTTCAATGTGGAACTTCTTACTATTTACGTGTTGATGTTAAAGGTTCTCCAGCATTACGTTTCTTAACTCACAATGCTTATAGAACTTATGCATCTGACAACATTTGCTGCCCTGCTGATCCTAATGATCCAACTGCAGTAGATCCAATGAGAATATTTACTGATTGGGCATGGCAGATCTTAAGAGATCCGATTATGAATAATTTCATTGCTCCTGAAATTACTTGGGCTACTGGAACATTATCATATCAAGATGCTCAAGATTGGTGGGCTGCAAATCCATTAGATACACCTGCTGATTTATTCACGTATATCCAAACTACTGCTAATGTTACTACAGGTACTGGTTATGTTCCTGGAACAACTGTTTCTACAGAAATGTGTATTAAATTACATGGATCTTATGTAGATACTCAATTTGGTACTTGTTCATTCCATCCACAAGATTTCTATGAATTAGCACCAGTTAAAATCTATGCTTCTATCACAGATCAACAAGGAGATCCTTGTGTAGACCAAATCTTCTGTACTGAAAATGCAGCTACACAAGCTAAACAAGGTAATGGATATGGACACAAATATCTTCGTGATGCTATCTTGTTCAGACGCTACATGCAAGAACAATATGTATATGATCCAAGATTACGTGAAGTAATGAACCAAGATCAAGTTTATAACTACATTGTTGGTACTAACTTCTACACAGCTTATGGAATCTTACATAGTGTGCCTCGTTTCAACAACCCTACTAGTACATTTGATAATGATCAATATTTGATCACTATTGTGATGCCATCTGATGGTTGTACTGAGAACACTCGTAATGAAGATTTTGAACTTTGGATGAATCAATACCTTGCTCTTGCAGGTAATGGGGTTCAATTAGAAGAAGCAATCTAATCATAGTTATAATCCTAAGAAGGGGGAGTGGGAGTTTTTACTCTCCTTCCCCTTTCTTATTTTAAAAAAATTCACTAAATTATAATAAGAGCAGTATACAATGGCACTAAAACACCAATTATCCTTAAACATAGTCGATGGTTGTAATCCTAATAATTTTACAGTTATTGACACAAGCAATTATGCAAGTGGAGTACCAGTGACTTGTCCTACTCTTGCTATAACAATTCCAGGCACAAGTGGGCCACTGTACTTTAGTCAAGGTACATTACCGCCTCCAAGTGCAAACCCTGATGATGTATATCATTTGCTTCCCACAAACCCAAATCCTTACACAGGAACTCCAAAGTTTGTATTTACAATAGATAATATATTTCTATGTATTCAAAGTGTTGGAGACACATTATCTAATCTTCCTGATGGATTATGGACAATTGAATATTGTGTTAAGCCTTGTGCTACTTCATCTGCAAAATATTATTATCTTCGAACCACACTCGCTCTTAATAAATATGCAAGTTTATTATGCAAATTGAGACTTAGTGATTGTCTTCCTTCAGCAGAAACATTGAGAATGATTGATGAATTACATGTAATCAAAATGTATCTTGATGCTGCTAAAGCAAAAGTAGAAATATGTCATGCTCCTAAGGAAGGACAAGCTATGTATGATTATGCAATTAAGCTTATGAATAATTGGGAGAGAACGTGCTGCTCAAATTGTTAACAACTTAAAACCAACATAACAAATGGCAATTTCATGTCCTAACTGTGGTATCCCATGCACTGGTTGTGCAGGAGCCAAAATCACAACAGCTTCTAATGGTACTAAATGCTGTACTAAATGTCTAGCTAGATTAGAAGCAACAATTAAAGCTAACCAGCAAAATCAACAAACACAAAAATGAGTTGCACAATCACACTTTCTACTCCTACTGATGTTAAGATTGACATCATGTTATCTAACGAAGCTATGAATAGATATAAGCGTGATATGTATGGCATGAGTACCTGCAAGATAGGATATGATTATTCCTATCTTGCAGATCTCAAGTTTTTACTTGAATACACAGCTTGTGCAGAAGCTTCTTGCAATTGTTATTGCAATTGCTCCTATACATCAATCAAAGAAAAAATAAATACACTTTAATATATGCAACCATTAGGTAGTTCAGGTAATAATAATCAATTAGGAAAATGTTCAGAGACTAGTTCCAAATGTGTCATTTGGGATGGGCCAGATATTAATTGTCTTGGTGTTAATCTATGTAAAGGACAATCAATAGAGGTAGTTGTATATCATACAGCTAAAGCACTTTGTGATTTACTAGACATGCTTAATATCAACATGATTGATCTTGCATGTCTAACTCCACCTGCTGGAGGAACAGCTCCTCAAAATATTCAGGAGCTTACACAAGTTATTATTACTAAGTTATGTGAAATAGATCAAGAAGTAAATATTTTACAGAATACAGGATCTGTTCCTACATATGTAGATCTTCCTGACTGTGATGCAATTATTGCAAATTGTCCTGCAGAAGATGCAAATGGTGATCCAATCACTCTTTCATATACAGATAGTAATGGCAATGAGGTAACTAAATTGTTACTTATTAGTGCTGATGGTCAAACATCTCCTGCAGTACAATACTTTGCAACTCTAATTTGTGAGTTATTCTGTAGAATGACAACAGCTGAGTCTGAAATTGCAGACTTAAGAGCTGATGTAGATAATCTAATAAATCAAGCTGCTGGTGCATTACCTTCAGTGGTTGTTCCAGATTGTGTTAATAATAACACAGCTCCTCAACCAATGGTTGATCCTAATGATCCTACTGTTGGTGCAATTCCTGATATGGCAATTTTACTTTGCGATATCAAAGATGCGTTGGTAAATGGAAACCCTCTTTCTACATTAACAAGTTATAACATTAATAGTAATGCAGATTGTAATACAACAATTGATACAGCAGTTCCATTAGGGCTATATCCTGCAATGTCTCCTCCACCAGCTACACTTGGTGAGTTAGGAGCTATTGCAAATGCTTCAACAGTACAAGAAGTGTTAACAAATATGTGGGTTGCTATTTGTGATCTTAGAAACTTTGCAAATATTGTAAAGACAACATGCTGCCCAAGTTTATGTGCAGCTGTTGACTGGGATGTAGCTGCAGGATTACCTCCATCATCAGGAGGTTCTAGAAGTACTTTATGGGTTATTCTTGCTGGTGGTTTTATTGATTGGTATGGTGCTAATATATCTGCGAATTCTAGTGTACCTACTCCTCCAGGTTTTGGAGCAGGTCCATTAACAACATATGATGGTAATTTACCATACACTATTACTATACAAGATGCATCTGGTAACACTTCTACTTTTATAGATACTCCTGTTTCTGATTTATTTATACCAGGTAATTATAAAGAACTTATAAATTTATTAGTTCCTTCAGGATCAAATCCTGCATTAAATCCACTTGATAATTGGGATTTAAACATATCAGGATATATTGTTGCACCAGATTATTCTATTTGTAATTATAGTTTAGATTTAGTAATTCCTGCTATTTGTGATATTCAACCATTGTCAACTCTTAGTACAGTTGCTGTTGGTTTTGATGGAGTAACTGTTTCATATACACCACCACCACCACCATGGCCTTCAGGAGGAACAATTGCTGAATATTTTGAAATTGCAGTTTATGACTCAGCAACTCCAATTGGCGGAACTCCATTAGCAATTGGAACAATAGATTATGCAAATTATCCTAGTTCTTACTTATACATCTATTCTAATACAGATAATGTATTGCCTTTAGGAGATTGTTTAGGTGGTTGCCCTAATTTCTTTGAAACAGATGTAATTCTTCCTAATTCATCATATTACATTGCTATAAGAATTTTATACAACTGTGGGGCTAGTAGTTGGACAACTACTGCACCATTTACAACATATATTCCAATTGAAATTACATTATCATCATCAGCATCAGATGCTTGTGTAATGGATGGAGATCTTACTTTAATTCCTCAATCTACAGTTCCTCCTGGTGATCTTTCTCAAAACTTTGGAGATACACTTCAATTCATACCTAATCAAACAACAATTGTAACTGTATTTGCTAAAGAAGGTACTGAATTTGGATTTGCATTAAATACTCCTTATATAACAGATGTTCCTGTAACTACTACACCATGTGATATAATTGCAGGTACAAGATGTTGGGGACCTCCTTCATTGTACAAGTATCAATCAGGTGGTACAGCTGGATTATACTTTACAGATCTTGAAAACGTATATACTAAAACAGGATGTTATGATTACATTGATTGTCAAATCTCAGGAGATTCTACATATCTAGGATATACTGGTCCTACATCAATAGATAATATTATTAATGGTGGTGGTCCAGCAACACAGCCTGGAAATGCAAGTACTATCTTAGATAACACACCTACACCTGTTCCTTCACCAACTTATTATCCTCTTGTTATTCCTGTTGGATATGATCCTAATGTAGATCCTAATCCAATTCAGATCTCTATAAATCCAGCATTACATAGATTAAATAATGCTGCAAGTCCTAATTTAAAAGTTATAATTAAAGATACTAATGGATATCTTGCAGATAATAGTTTAATTTATTTCCCTGGACCAAGTGTTCAAAATACTCCAGGAGTAGCTTTAGGTGTACCTATTACATTAACTTATAACACTAAAACACTTGCATGGGGTGTAGGTAATTATCTTACAGCTAATTCAAGACCTACAACCTATACTTCTAATTTTACTGATAATTCTCCACTTACACCTGTAGGTGGGCCTGTTGGAGTTCCTGTATTCTTGAAAATAATAATTCAAAAATGGAATGGAACAAATTATGTAACACCTGCAAATTCAGTGTATTATGTTACATCTGATTGGTTAAATGCTGGTTTATCAAATATTGGAACAACTGGATTTACAATGACAGGTATTGGTTTACAACTTAGAGATAAAATTACAATTGAATGGTCTTCTGGAGTTGAGAATAATAATCAAAATCCTGATTATCAAGCAATTTCAGGAGGACCTGGTGCAAGTAGTAATACATATGGTAAAGTAACTATTACACAAGATCCTTATCCTGGTGTATTAGGACCACTTGTGGCATGTGATACCAAAGTTCATGCAGATTACGATTATTGTAAAATAGGTGTAGCTGGATTTGGGGCAGGTTGTTTCTTATGGGGAAATACTACATATTTTCCTGCAGCTGCTGCTAATTCGTCAACAAATAAAATAATTGAATTTGTTGTTACAGGAGATTCAACTATAGAATGGGAAATATCAGGTTCATCATTATCATGTTAATTAACATATAACACACTAAAAAATGTCAAATAATAACAACTGTCAACAATGTGCTCCAGTACCTACAGTACCACTAGCACCACCACCTACTTGTCCTGCAACTGCTGCCTGCGAAGATTATGTTCTCAGTGATTGTGTTCTAAGTACAGTAGACTCTAATTGTCAACTTACATATACACAACCAAGTGGTAATACAACTACTGTTGGTGTAGACATAAATGTAAATACGACATTAACAACTGTATATCAACAACTTACTACTACAGCTTGTCCCACTAATCCTGATGTGATTGGTGGTACATTGTTTCAGATAGAAAATGTACCAATGCTATTTGAAATGTTTTCTAATTTGGTTTGTATGGTGGATTGTGGTGTTCCTTGTGATGCTATAACATCAGTTGAGCAAGTAACATTTACAAATATCACTGACACTGGATTTTCTATAAATTGGTTTGGTCTAAAAGATTATAATTATAGCATTAGAATGAATGATAGCAATTCTTCTCCTGCTACTTTTTATACTTGGCAAACACAAAATCCATTAAGTGGTAATGCATCTTTTGCAGTAAATACTTCTGCATTTAGTGAGAATGTAGGTGGTGTTGTAACCACACCTCCTCCTGCAATGGAACTTCCTTCAAATCATTCGTTTGAAGTTTACATTACTGCAGAGTTCGGAGGAGTGTCTTGTGAGACTGGTCCATTTACCATATTAACACTTCCTTCTTCATCTTGTATTTGTAACAATACACTTACTGTTACTCCTGCTAAACAAAGTGGTACAGTTGATCCATTAGAATTAGCAATTGGAATTTTAACTATAGGTGATGTTCCACTAGGATACAATGTGTTAGTTCAAGATAGCACAGGCGCATGTGTACTTAATTGTCCTAATGGTGTATTTGTTCCTTATGCTCCAGATCCTGTAACTAATCTTACTTACTTCACAGCTAATATGCCTTCAGGTGGTGATTACTCAGTAACTGTAACAGCAATTTGTACATTAGCTCCATTATGTGATGGAGATGTTCAACAAGTAATTATTCCTGTACCAGATACACTTTCTTGTGCAGCACCTGATATTACTTCAATAGTTGTAAATCCTTAAACTATGGCAAGTACAACAACATATGATGTAAAATATGAAATACCAGTGGGAGCAGCTACAATAGCTGCTCTTACTTTGGCTTTTAAATCAAATATTGCTGGGGTTTGGTCTACAGTAAATACTATTACAAACCCTGCAATTAACACTGTCTATACCTATACAACTGCTCCACTGTTATCTCACAGAATTTATAGTGTAAGAGTATCTACATTATGTCCTGGTAGTTTGACTCCTCAAATTGGTGATTATCAATACTTAATTAATCCAACTGCTGCTGTTCCTCTTGTAGCTACTGCTGCAGCAGGACCTTCTATTGATGTGAGTTGGGATTGTTACATTGATCAATTGAGTGGAGATTCTTTAAAAGAGTATATCTTAGAATATAAAGATGTATTGTCTATAGGTCCTTGGTATAGTATTACAATTCCAAAAAGTACAATACTAACTTATTGGGGTACTAATCCTTACCCAGGATATGCACTAAATGTTACAACAGGTGTTACTGCAGCCACTGATTTTGATGTTAGAGTTACTGCAGTACTCAGATATGATTATATAACACTAACTGGTACACTACCTACAGAGGTGGTGGTTCCACCAACAACAATAACTGTAAGCATTCCATAATGTCAACTTGGTCTATAACAGAATCTGATGTATTAACAATTACCTTAAACTATGGTGATTTAGAATACGCTATTCGTAAATCAGATATGTATTATGAATCATATGAGTCTTATACTATTTTAGCAACTTTTAATAAGTTTGTTTATAACAAATTTGTAGTAAATCCAAGAGACATTGTTCCAACTTGTTACATGTTAGATTGGAAAGATTGTACATTTCCTATTGCAACTGATAGAGATGATTTATTAGAGCAATTAATCAAAATGCTTCAAAGTGGTTCTGATACAAAAGTTCAGAAAAATGGAGTAGACGTAGGGCAAGAACCAACTTTAAACTTTATTGAAGGAACTAATATTACAATTACTGCAGTAGATGATCCTACAAATAATAAAGTAGATGTTACTATTGCTGCTTCAGGTGGAGGTGGTGGAGTTACAGCAGTAACAGCAACAGGTCTATTAACTTCTAGTGGAGGAACTACTCCTGATATTTCTTCTTCAGTTGATAAAGGAAAGTTAGTAGGTAGAAACTCTGTGACAGCAGGTATAATGGAAGAGATTACTGTAGGGTCAGGTCTTACTTTATCAGGCACTACTTTGAGTGCTAATGTTAGTGGAAGTATTACTAAAGGAACGGCAGCAGGAACTGATACTTACACAACTACTATTACAGGAGTAATAGGCTATGCAGATGGAGATTGTTATCTGATTAGGTTTATCAATGGTAATACAACAAGTGCAACTATTGATATTAATGGATTAGGTGCGGTTGCATTATACAGAAACAATGATGGTGCATTAATTGGTGGTGATATTGTGAATGGGGCAGAGATGCTATTAGTATATAATGCTACATTAGTAGGATTCCAATGTATAGGTACAGCACCTAACACTCTCCTTGCGTATGTAACCAATGCTGAATCTATCACCATCAACAAAGGTCAACCTGTATATGTATTCGGTGGACAAGGAGATAGAATAAAAGTTAAGTTAGCATACAACACAACTGATGGAACATCTGCTCAGACAATTGGTGTAGTTCAATCTACATCTATTGGTGCTAATCAGAAAGGACTTGTTATAGTACAAGGACAATTAGATGGACTTACATTGTTTCCAACAGCTACATGGGCAGATGGAGATTATATCTACTTAGGTGCAACAGCAGGAACTATTACCAATGTAAAACCATATGCTCCTAATCATTTAGTTTATCTTGGTTATGTTACTACTGCATCAAATGGTGCAGCAGGAAGAATGTATGTTAAAGTACAGAATGGTTATGAGTTAAAAGAGTTGCATGATGTACAAGCTCAGAGTCCTGCAGATAGAAATACATTATATTTTGATAGTGCAGTTACACAATGGAAAACTGCATCTATTGCGACAATATTAGGTTATACACCTGTTAGTCCTGCATTATTGATTAATACAACAGCACCTTTAACAGGTGGTGGTAGTTTAAGTTCTGATAGAACTCTTGCTATTACTCAAGCAACAACATCAACTAATGGTTATTTGAGTAGTACTGATTGGACTACATTTAATAGCAAACCTAATTATGTTACAGCAGGTTATTGGAACTTAGGAGTGCAAGGTGGTGGCAGTTTATCTACTATCTCATTACCTGGAAACATAATTAAATTTTACAAAATATACATAGCAAATGCTATCACTGTTACAAGGCTTGGGTGCAATGTAACTAATGCAGGTACAGCAGGAAGTAGAGGAAGACTTGGAATTTATTCAGATGTAAATGGTTACCCTAGTGCTTTAATATTAGATAGTGGTGAATTTACATGTGATTCAATAGCAGGAAAAACTTTAACAGGTCTAAGTGGAACTTTACCAGCAGGAGTAGCATGGTTATGTTCAGTAAATAACTCTGTAGCAAATGTTACATTTAGCAGTCATCCAGTATCTAACTTATATCCATTAGCCAGCTTAGCACCTGCTGGCGGAAACAATGCTAATTATACACATTATAGTGGCACATTTACTTATGCAGCACTTCCTGCAAATACTAGTGCATTAACTTTATCATTGTTAACTACTACAGTACCAGCAGTATATTTTTACTCATAATGGCAAGAATAGAAACATATACTTTAAATCCTATAACAGGAGAACAAGAACTCACAAATGTTGAGATAACTCCTGATGTAAACTATGAGACATCAGGCTTTGCTGATATTGCACTAGGTAAAGTAACAGTAAATACTTTCAATGCAGGCAAGGCTGTATTGATAACAAGAAATCAAGATACTACCACTTTAATTGGTAACTTATATGTATATTCTCCTAACACCATTCCTAATGTAAGTTTTGAGATACGCAGTACTAACATAAATGACAATGGTACAGTCTATTGGCAAATAGTTGAATAAATAAATAAAAGATAAAATGGATATTACACTAACTTGGGCCCTCCCTATAAATCAATTACCAACTGATGAGTATGATGTACTATACAAAGTATGGGATGCCAGTGGATTAAATAATTGGGTACTTGCTAATACAACTCCTCTTCCTTCTACAACAACTACTTATACAATTACAGGATTAAATCCTAATACAATCTATAGAGTAGCTGTTACTAAGTCTTGCGTAGGTGGGGGATCTTATGTAGATGAAGCTACCTATATAAATATAGTGTGTCCTATAATATCATTTTGGCAAGGGCCAGTTGTAAACTCAGAACAAACTATGTTTTATTCTGTAAACTATCCTGATGCCACTCATGTAACAAATACAGAAATACTTGTATATGATACTACATTTGATGATAGATTTTTAGATGATTGTGGTGCTGGCCCTACTGCCATACCTATTGGTAGAACATCTTATCAAATAGCAGATGGCTGTACTACACCAAATATTGTAAGTTGTGTTAAGCAAATTCTAGATTATACTGTACCAAATACAGGTGCATCAGGTGTGGGATACTATGGATTAGACACTATGGTGGGATTTAATCCTTTCTTATGTGATGGTACTACAACAGATCCTCTTTTATTTAGACAAGGAAATACATACAAGTTTCAGCTTACAACTATAATTGATACAGTTGCATTAGGTGTAACTATTAACTTTAGTACTGTTGATACTACTTGTACTTTAGCCCCATCAGCCCCAGTATATACTTTTACTAATAGTCCTGATCCTGATATTACTTTATTAAGTAGTGCTATTTGCTTTGATCCTTTGACAGGATTAGTAAATTTCACAATAGGTGATGGTACAGGTACAACAAATGTTAATGATTATACTTTTTCATTTAGTACATCTGATGGAGTATCACCTGCTCTACCATTATTAGATAATGCAGGTAATCCCATTACCTCAAGTAATGGAAGTTATAATATCTATGCTCCTATTAAGATTCAAACAACTGCGCCAGGTGGTGGTACTGCATTAGGATATACTATTACAAATGCTGTAGTATCAGGTGGTAGCACTACTTATACCTACACAGGTGGTATTAATGCGTTTACTGTAGGACAAGAAGTATTTGTAAATAGTATAAATCCAGATACTTTTGCTTTTGCAACAACTTCTAAAACAATTACTGCAGCAACTCCCAATTCATTCACAGTTGGATCTTTTACTCCTGCAGGTACTTATCAAACAGGTGGCACTGCATCAGGGTATGCAGAACTTACTGATAATATGACTATTACTGTAGACTTGCAACCTGCACAAAATGTTATTATACTAACTAATCAAAACTATTCAGGCCTTACTTTAATTCAAGCATTAACTCAAATTGCAACTGCAATTAACAATGCTGGTGTTTATACAGCATCTGCAGTAGTAATTGCAGGATTACCATATCTTAAAATAGATGTGCCTGATTCTACTTATACAAGTGCATCTGTAATATTTGAAGGACCTAATATCCTTACAAAAGGAGGTCCTGATATTCCTCAAATTTCACAAGCTGGTTCAC
>Ga0315907_10002910_pt1 | contig 20861 bp, 29 predicted proteins | sample LakEriMetagenome_3_FD_203525 | JGI IMG/M metagenome (GOLD analysis project Ga0315907, IMG submission 203525) | Freshwater fungal communities from buoy surface, Lake Erie, Ohio, United States - Buoy 12 MA123 | ecosystem: Environmental > Aquatic > Freshwater > Lake > Lake biofilm | place: USA...
AGCCATTTGGTTTCTTTGGTTAGTGTGTACAGGTCTTTGTTGACCGATTTGATTTTGTGGTTTAAGTTATCTTTGAGATACTTTGTCTTTGCGTTTGCGTACATGGTGAGCAGGTTAATCCGCTCCATCTTTAGCACCTCAACTGATTTAGTTACCCTTTGCCGCATTGAGTTTTAGTATTTCGTTTTTGACGTGCTGATAGTAGGCTTTGACGGAGTAATATTCCCCGGTACCTTCAAAGTCATTTACGATATCGGTAGGCGCATTAGCCAGTGCTTCTTCTACGCAATACAGCGCAGCGTTTACAGCTTTGATATGGGCTTCTACTAACTCGCCTTCCTGCTTACCATTCTCGATGATGTCAAAATAGTTCGAGTACAGTTGCCATGCTTTGTCTTTTGCTTTCATTGCTCACCTCCTTTGTATGTTTCGTTGTAGTAGTTTTCTTTTTTATGTTTTCCATGAAAAGCATCGCTGTGCCCTTTATCGTAGGCTTGTTCAATCTGCCATTGCTCCAGTTCCAAACACTTCGCCATCTCATCAAGAAAGGCACGGCTGTCTGAGTTGTACACATTAAATAGATTATGTGCGTGCTTCTCCACGATTCGCATTGCCTGTTGTAGTGCTGTTAGATTACTCATAGTCCTAAAGTATTAAGGTATTCACGCCACATAGGTACACGCTCCTGAAGCTTTGCGATAGCATCTGCATCAAACTCTACTACCTTTTCGTGTATGCGTTCAGCGATGGGTATATCAAACGCCCACTCATCACGCGGTGTTTCTAGGTTTGCATCCGGGTATTCGCGCAGGAATCGTGGCATATCGTATATCATGTTACGCTCGATGCTCTTTGCCTTCTTTAAAAATACAGGGTCGCCCTGTGGATCAATAAGATTAAGCCTACGCGATAGTCTGTACTTCTCATCGTTAATCATTTCAATCGGTGCGCTAACTAGCACGTAACAGAACGTAGCACGCGGTGCGCCTGTTAGCCAACAATATGCCTGCCCCTGCCAGTAGTAGTCTTTGCTAATGTCGTTTTTCATCGCATCCATAAAGGTGTGAATGTCCCATGAAGATTTGATATCAGGCACGTTTACCACTAGACCTGTCTCATCATCTTTAATAAGTAAATCGGGTGTGCCTTTGATGTACTCATTAACAAACATTTCTTCATTCTTAAATACGATTTCACCGCGATGCCTGCGCCACATATCAATGGCATCATTCTCTACGGCTAATCCTTTCTCGATGTACTTGTTGCTAATCTCTTTGTAGCGATTGTACTTCTGCTGAATGTAGACTTCAAGAAGTGCGCTCTTTGTGGTTTCGCTTAGACCTGATTTGGTCCGTGCATCGGTCATCAACTTACCTAGTTGTGACGCTCTGAATAGTGTGTTGTTCATGTCGTTATTGATTGATGGGGTAAATATAGCAACCATCAAGATATCCCTGACGGTTGCTACAAATTTTAACATTTACTCGATGCCGTATTGTTCTTTCTTGGCATTAAGTTCATCGCCTACCTCGGCAAGTACTTCGGGACTGCAAGCCTTATAGATTTTCAGCAGCTGCGTCAGGTCGGTTGCTTGCTGGATAAGTTCGCGCACATACGCTACATCTTGCTCATGCCCGCGTCCGAGCGCACCCTTCAACTTGAATGGCTTGTATGTATCCTTGTTTTTGCGGTTAAGGTCACGGCCAAACACTTTGCCTAATGACAATGCAGCGTTTTTAAGACACTCTGCTTTGAGTTTACCAAATGCTAAATCCATTGCATTAGCTTTTTTATTATCGGGGTTTAATGCCCATCTATTGCGTTCTGTGCCGGTTACGCTATCGGGCACACGGTCAACCATTATAATAACCGATGCAGCACCTACCCTGCGCAGTTCGTAACCGCTTATTGGGTGAATCACTACAAGGTCAATGGATGCTTGCACTTCATTAGCTAATACGGCCCACTTAAAGTTCTCTGTTCTCCAGTGTCCGAAGAATAACTCATCGAGTGTGGTTTCTACGTGGCTAATGACTAGCGTGCGTGCTTTCTTGTCGGGTGTAGATTCGATACCCAGTTCATCGGGTTCTGCATTGAGCATCTGCTGAAACTTCTGCAGTGCTTCCAAGTTGTCTTTGTGAAAGTTCATGTTATTGATTTAATTGATTAATACTTAGCGAGGCAATCGTTTAGTTCTTGACAGTAAGAAAGGATTGCGAAGATTACGATAATTGCTACAACGTAGCGGATAATGGTAGATGCTTTTTTCATGTGTATTGTTTTTAAATTGATAGCCAAATCTAGCGTAAATACTTACACGCACCTTGTTAAAAATTGTTAAAATTGAGAAGGCTACGCCCACGAATAGCTGCCGTAATTCGGAAATAGTTCAAAGTACATACGCATCATGATAGCATCTGCATAGTCAGGACTCTTACCATGCATCCGTGCTATCTCATCTTTGCTAATTACTGCGAGCTTTCCATCTGCTTCAGGTGTGCGGCGGCGTATCATGTCCAGTTCTTGCACGATTACGTCCCGGAAGCGATCAACTTTGAACACTACTTTGTTTTGCTCAATCAATTCTGCTAACTTGAAATAGCATTCTGCTTTCTGATTGGTGAACTTATCGGGTTGCTTAGCACGGCCACCGTTAAGGAACCCGCGACACTTTAAGCTATCCACTACACCACCGCCTACACCGTCTTCGTCACATATGACATTGCTTAGTTTGATGCTATGCCTGTCACAAATTTGGCGAACATTTGTTACAACTGTTGTGATGGGTTGCTTACGCAGCTCGTGTATCTCTATTAGATGCAAGCCATGCCACACACATATCACGGTTCTGTCTTTTCCTAGTCGTGCGATATCCGCACTTATGTACTTATCTCCTTTGCTTTCTTCATCACGGAAGCAGCGCACCAAATCATCGTACTGGTATAAGTTGTCTATGCTTTCATCATACTCCCAGTCTCCATCCAGTAGCCTTCGTCTGTCCACCTCAGGCAACATGCGCAGCGTTTCAATGTACGATTCGGGTAGATGGGGATTGTCATTTGGCAATGATTGTATGAACGCAAGATGTGGCGCAAGTGTTTCCGCCTTGTATGGGGCATAGAATTCGTTATAAAGCCATCCTTTTGAAGGATTGCATGTGAGCAGCATCTTTGGTTTAAGGTCATACTGGTTTAGCTTAAATCGAATACGCGACTGAAGGATGTCAATAGCACGCTTGCTAACTTGTGCCGACTCGTCTACGTAGGCATCTGTTAATTCTAACCCGCCTAAACTATGGAACTCCGCATCTGATGGATATGCGAACAGGTCTTTTAAAATAATCTCGCTACCATTACTGAAGGTAATAATGTTGGTTTGGTTGTTCAGCGTGTAATGTTCATTAGGTGCTAAGCCTAACATGTGTGCAACCTCAAAGAATGTCTTTAGCGTTGTCTTTTTTAGCGTGTCAAGTTTGCTACGACCGATTAGCCCACGCGTGCCTGGATATTTAAACCTGCGGCTTATCTGCCATGCACAACCGATAAAACTTTTTGATCCACCTGCTGCCCCTCCGAATAGCACCACACGTGCCGGGTGTGAGTTACCCAGCACGCGCAATGCTTCATTCTGTTTCGGTAGATACTCAATCATTAGAACGGCAAATCATTCCCGCGCTCAGGTTCATTATTTGTATTTAAGTCTTGCATCGGACTGATTTTCCAAGATAGGTACTTAACACCATTCTTACCTTCTTTAGTCCATGCAGCAATGCGTATTTGATTTCCTGATTCATCTGCACCTGCACCTGTCATATCAGGTTGATTTGCTGAAGTCTTTTTGTCGTTTTTAAATAGCACTCCTGTGCCGGGTTTGTGTGTGTAGTTACTCATTGTTGTATTAATTAAATATGTGCATGTATTCCTCGGTCATTAGCAACACCATTGGTTGCCGCGTATCTTGATCAACTGATTCCAGTAGCGTAAAGTCCGTGCCCATTATCGTGCTTCCGTTTAAGTAACCTACCATTACTTCAACATCATCATCGTACTCGTTAAGAGCAGTGAGCAGTTCAGCTACGGTCATAGTTTGTAATCATCTTTTTCCGTTATCAAATATAACTCTTCCAAGATTAAGTACATCTGTCTATTTTCAGCCATTGATGGACGCATACTACGTCTTATGCACAGCAGTATAAGTTTACGCAGTAGTTCATTCTCTTTGGCTATATCGTATTGTTTCATTTAGTCTAACATTTTAAAACCTGCCGATGTACATAGATTCTCTACTTCTTTCAGAGCAGTTTTACCAGCTCCACGTACGTTTAATAATTTTGATTTTGATAAATATTTTAAATCACTAACTTTTATATGATAGTCAGGATAATCTAATGCCACGCGAATATTGTTAAATGTTCTTATGCTAATATGTTTACCACATTGGTCAATGACTTCAGAATTGTATAACAAATGTTGATCAAACTTTTCAGCAACTTCATCAGTAATATTTAATCGATTTACTAATTCTGTAGTTTGCTTTATGTATGTTTCTATAACCCATAATGCTTGTTTAAATTCTTTGTGTGTTATCATCTTAGTATTCGTTTTGCTGTTCAATCAATTCCCGGTAGCGTTCCTTCCTATACTCTGTGAACTGGTAAGGTCGGTTGTTATATACTCTGAAGCGCATATCATTATCCCATGTGGGCAGGCAATCGTATTCATCCATTAGCATTTGCTCAAGGCGTGAAGGTGTAGCACGCTTTACATCCTGTGCTGGTGCTTCTGCAATCTTGAGTTTATCCGCTGCTTGTTGGATAGCATCCACTACCTGCGGGTGTTGAAACATTTCGTAGATGTTGTTTTGCTTTTGCTGCTCTTGGTTTAATGCTTCTACAGCTATCTGCCGTTGTGCATCGTACTTTGGAAACCATGCAAGGATTGTTGCCGGGTCGATGCGATTAAACAGCGTACCGTATTCACCTATTGCGCCACGATCTAAACACAACTGGATATCTTCAAGGCTATACATCCACATCTTTTCAAGTATATTCTCAGCACAGAACTCTATTTGCACAGCGTTCATGTTATTCTGCACATTCAGCAGTTGGGTACAACGTGTAACCAGCTGCATGATTTTAACCTTAGTCGTTTGCCTGTCAAGCTTACGAAGTAGGGCTATCTTGTCTTGCTGCATTGCGTGCGTTACTGATAGCGACTGCTTCGGCGAAAAGTGCATTAGCTTTTGCAATGCTGTCTGCTGTTGAATTTGATTGTTTGCCATGTAATTTAGATTTTTGATTTTGTTCAAATTTAAATGCGTTGTTCATCCATTTGCGCACGGTCGATTCCCACGAAACAATTTTTGCCCCGCCCGATGTTTTCCACCCGGTGCTCGTGTAGTGGTCAAAGCAGTTTTTACTTTCAGTTACAATTTTTGCTTCTGTCCATTTACCACCAGATTTCATATTCAATTCACCCATAAAATTATAAATATCATTTTCGGATGGTGGTGCGAATGCACTACGTTTATTGTTTATGGTTTGTGGTTTATTGTTTACTTGTTTATGAATGTCGCAGTTGCTTTCAACATTGCTTTGTACAGTGCTTTCACTTTGCTTTGTCAAGTGCTTCATCAGTGCTTTGTCAAGTGCTTTGTTACTTGCTTTGTCAAATTTTGATAGAGCAATGATGTTACATTGATGTTGATTGACTGCCTTCTTTACCACCTTAACAAACCCCCATTCAACAAGTTGGTCAAAACACTTCTTGTAAGTGTTGTAGCTTTTGCATCCCATTCCTTGCATGCACTCACTGGCTGTGATTTGATAGATGTCTACCCACCCAAGGCGGTTGTTAATTTCAACAAGCCATAGGTATAGAATACCATGCGAAGCAGTAACCTGCTCGGGGTGTTCAAAGGCATAGTCAAACCATGCCCTTGAATACGAATACCCGTTAGTTGCTTTCATTAGAATGGACATACTTTAGATTCCTGTGGCAAAAGCATTTTAATCTGTTCATCAATAGCTTCAGATAAAGCCATTGCTTCCGGCAACCACAACCACATCGTATTACACGTATTGGTTTTATGGTTTACCATAGTAATCACAAATTTGTTGTCTGTGTAACCGATACTCATTATAGTATCGTCATTAGTCCACGATAAAGATTGATTTTTAGCCATAAACTAAATACCCACCACTACACGTAAAGGCTACCCCGCGCACGGATGTGCTTATGGCAATACGGTAATGGTGGGATTTAAAATGTTTTTCATACGAAGTAGCATTGCAAATATAGTCAAACTATATCTACTTCCAAATTAATGTTGCGATTAAGAAACCGATTAGTGTACCCACGGCAAGAATAATAAACATCTTGCTGTTGCTCGTGTCGTGGATAGGTTCTTCTTTTACCGGGACTGGCTGTGTGCGCTCAACCCGTTTGATTGGTTTGATGGTGAGTTGCTGTGGTGGGCTTTTCTTAGCACGTTGCGCATACGCTCTGTTATTGGCTCGCATCGTAGTCAGAATGTCAATAGCCAAATCATTAGTAGGCTCATTACCTACCCACCTATACTCGTCTAGATTCTGCAATAGGATAAACCCACGCTTGGCTAATTGTGTACATATCTGATGGCTGATTTTATATTCATTCTCCATCGCTCTACGATTGAATACTTTTTGCGCATGTAGCTGCTTCATAAAACGCACATACTTTTCCTGTGCTTGAATACCTCTTAGATTTTGTGTCATTGCTCTAAATATGTTTTAATTGTTATTGTAAATTCTTCAAATGACCTGCACACCTTAACTGCATAACCTGCATTGATAAGCTGTGCGTGAACGATTTTTTGTGTGTCCGATAGTTTACCCTTTTCGGTTTTCATCTCAATGAATAGCGCGTGATGTGGCCCATTGCTCATGCAGATCATTAAATCAGGCATACCGGGCATGGCTCCTTCTGCTTTCAACAGGTTCCATCTACGCGCTCTTTGTACAGGTGTACCACCTATAAACACACCATTAGGAAAGGAAGCGATTAAAACGCGCGGGAATGAATAACGAAACCACTCCACACAACGCTGTTGTATCTTACTTTCTTCGTGCTTCATGCATTAATAGTGTTTGAGATTGCTAGCCAAAACTTACCGATGTAATCTTCATCCGCTTCCAGGTAGATCACTGGCAAATCTTTTTCAAGTTGTTGGTATTCCCAATGGCCCAATGAGTGAACATCGTAATCACAGCCAAGTGACACGGGGCAATAGCTAACCGATGTACGCTCAACTGGTATATCAAAGCGCACAATCAAACTATTCTCGTTATTGATAGTGATAAGGTAGCACATACGATTCTCGTTAACTATCTTCTTTTTGACTATATACATGTTCTTGCCATTGACGCGGCGTATGTCGTGCACATCATACTCACTTTGCATTGAATCGGTGAACTCTTCGTAGAACTCTAACTCATCCAGCTTCTTATTCATCTCATTCCACTTGGCTTCTTTCTTATCAGTGGTAAAGATGAACTTACACCATTCAATGAGTTTGGCATTGCTTACATTCAAATCCTTACGCATCTTTTCAAAACTCATCTTGTGAAAGTTTTTCATGATGTAAAGGATATCACTGCGCGTAGGTATGGTGTCCTTACGTAGCTTCTTTGCATGTGGCTTAATTAGTACTTTCTTTAAGTTATTCATCGCCTTCGTTTTTGATTGTTATTGATTTAATGACTTCGCACACCGGCACATCCATAGCCTTGGCAAGGTTGACCAGTTGAGCAACTTTGATAGTGCGGTAGTCCATGCACCAATTATACAGGGTCTTTTTGGTGATGGGCGTGTTGCTCCTTTGCATCGCACGGAGGAGGGCAGCTTTACTGCCCACCGTCCTAGCGATCAATCCATTTAGTTCATTTTGCTTTCTCATAGCTTCGGTCGTAGTTGTGGGTTGACCATATAGAACACTTCGCGGTGCGATTCGCTAAACTTGTGATGAAATACAGACTCGTCAATAGCCGCATATTCAGGGTCACAAAACTCACGCTCTAATCGGTCTGTAATCTCATCGGCATCATCGTGCGGTGTAACCTCAATGTGCCAATAGCCGCCTTGTGAATATACCTGTACTAAATTGCCATCAGGTTGCATACAGCAATAGTGTGGTGCATACTTGCCGCACTTGTAAAAGAAAGGTAGTGTTACCTGTACAGTATCCACTGTAACAGGTAACTTGTGTTTAACTTCGATTGTCATTGTATTGGTTTATTATAGATTAAAAAAATGATTCGGTACTTCGCTGTCCAGTTGCTTTTGGATTTCATCCTGCAGCTGGCCCGAAAAATTGCTTGCGTCAATGCTTGCAGTGATGTTGATGTTTTCGAGATACACTTCATAGGTTTCATCGCTAACATCAAAGATGCTATCGTGGTCGTAAGTGCGTTCTTCAAAGGAAGCGTTGTAGCTAACTTCGATTCTAAGTGTGGCAGGTACTACTGCGCTTTCTAGTTCAAATGAGAAATGATACATATTGTTTTTGTTTTTGATTATCTTTGACGGGTACAAATGTACACCCTTTTTCCATTGGTGCAAATATTTACACCGCTATTTTTTACTGAAAGGCAAATTTTAACAATTCTTAACGAATCGACTGCGTTAGTTACAATATACAAAAGCATTATAACGCTTGGCTGGATAAGGCTAGTAGGCTTGCACACGACAAAAACAAGGGTAGCGATCTATTACACGAGGTACTAGCAAGGTTAATGGACCGACCCCGGCAAGACATCGAAGATATTGTATGCAGGGGTAAGGTAGAAGCATACATAAACAGAGCCATTTGGCTTAGTTGGCATAGTTCACGTAGCGACTACGCTATGAAGTACCGCAAATACTACGAGCTGCACGTAGATAAACAAGTGGAAGATACCAAACAAGATGAAACGTGGATAGGTGCGTTCATAGATGGGGAGTATTTATACAGCGCAATCGGGCGTATGAATGAATTTGATGCTATATTATTGCGTCTATACTCCAAACCCGATTTTGATTACAAAGAACTAAGCGCGGAAACAGGTATACCCTATGCCTACTTGCGCACTTCAATACATAGGGCACTAAAAAGAATACGAGAGTATGTTAAACTTCAACGCGCCATTGCACATTCAGAGAGAGAGGCTAATGACTTGCAAAAAATGTAAGTTCTACCAACCTACATTCGGCACGTGCGGCACACCTTTAATCGGTGGCACCGTCATGCCTGATGAAAACGAGGTAACTTACTACAAGGAAAAGATAAAGTTGTGCGGTTGCTTCATGGATGTAAAGACAAAGTTTAGGTTCACCTCATGCCCGGCACATAAATGGTTTGCCATTGATATGAAACCTGAAGAGGTCGCAGCACTGGATGAGTTCATCAAACGAGTAAGCAAGGCCAATAAGATAGAACAGGACGATTTGCAGATGTTGTATTATTGGTTCAGCAAGATAACAAAGAAAAATGAGAAGCCTAGCGGGTGTGCATCATGCATTCGCGATCTAATTAAAGAATTTAGAAGACAGTTAGGAAAAGTAAACGAAGCTAAGTAACAATATCTTATCGACACATATGGAAAAATCAAGAAACGAGAAAGGCCATTTGTTGCCGGGTCACGGTGGCCTAAAACCGAAAGGTGCAGTAAGTGAAAAGACTAAGATGTGGAATGAGTTAGGCGAATGGTTCGTGCAAGAGGGCGCAGCCAAATGCATGCGAATTATGAATGAAATGGAGGATGAAGAATACATCAAACACTACACGGCCCTACTCGAATACTTCAAACCCAAACAGGCACGCATCACGCATAGCGGTGATGAGAAAGCACCCGTAATTATTCAAGTGCACTCAGACCTGTAACAAATAACACACAAAAACTACAATAGAACGGAGCATGAAAGTTAAAGTGAACATACCGGCTAATGCCAAAGCGGTAACGCTTGCTAAGTACATCGACTATCAGAATGCAGTTGATGACATCGAGCGCGTGCATATCATCACAGGCAAGAGCACCGAGAGCATACGCCTGCTTCAATCACACGTCATTGATGAAATCATCACGCAATTTAAAGCTGCAATAAAGTTAGGTAGTAGCGATTTTGAACGTAGAATCAGAGTAGGCGCAATAGAGTTAGGATTTATTCCTAACCTTAACGAGCTTACATTCGGTGAATACATCGACCTCGATACCCAGTGCGGCAATGTCTACAAGAACGGAAAGATAAATGGCGAAGCAGCGCACAAGATGATGTGCATACTATACCGACCTGTAAAGGCTAAGTTCGGTAAGTACTACGACATAGAAGCCTACAACCCTAACGCCAAACGTAAGTACGAAGATGAAGTATTGAAGCTAACACTCGACCATGTACTCAATGTACTGCTTTTTTTTTCGAGTTTAGAAATAGAACTATACAACACTTCCCTCGAATTTTTGGCAAAGGAGATAACGGAGATAGTGAAGGAGATGACGCAGGAACAACCCCAGACGGCTTAGCCGCATACGGGTGGTTTCATATCATTGAATCACTAGCGGAAAGGGATATAACGAAGTTTGACGCTGTGACAGAGCGGGGAGTATATGAAGTATTTACGCACCTAACGTACCTAGCGGATTACGTGTATGTGCAGAAAGTTGAAATGAGAAAACGCAATAGATAATGAATAGCTACAACTACAGCTACAATGTATTAATCAATCGCCTGGAAGCATTTGCTGCAGGTCACTTTTTGATTAAGCGATTTACGCACGGGCAAATTGATATGAGCGACCAACTACAGGACGATCAATATCCTTTCATGCACGTTACGCCCGATACGATTCAGCCTGTGCAAGGGGGCATGCAGTTTGGTTTCCACATCATGTTTGCGGATATACCCCGTGACAAAGAATATAAGGCCGAATACCAGCGCGAAGTCATTAGTGATTGTGTGCGATTAGGGCAAGACCTTATAGCCGAGGTGCAAAACGGATTGCAGCTATTTGGCTTTGATGTGCAACTTATCAATGATGTGACTTTTGAGCCATTCATGGAAGAGCAAAAGAACACGGTTACGGGTGTTGCATTCACGATTCAACTAGAAGTTCCATGGGATTGGTCAGCGTGTGACATTCCCGCTATATGGTCTGTTGGTGGTGCAAGTGGTTCGGGTGGTTCGGGTACCGGGTATGGCATCACACTTCAGACGAATGGAGTTGACAACGTAGTACAGACCTTACTCAATCTTGAGGCGGGTACGAATATGACCATAACGGATAACGGCAACGGCACTATAACGTTTGATGCGTCAGGAGGCGGTGGTGGTGGTGGTGGACCATATGTATCTACCGAATGGAATGCAAACCACACAACTGCCACGGGCAACCCGTATCAGATTGGCGACCGTGTTTGGTATAACGGCAGCGTATATGCTTGCATCGCTAACAATGACGGCATCAATCCTAGCAATCCATCGTACTGGACTTTACAGGCTGCAGGTTATCGCTTGCGTCAAACGCCCGTGGATTGGAATGCGTCAGGTGGCGACTATCAGATATTGAATAAACCTACCATTCCTGCAGCACAGGTTAACTCGGACTGGAATGCAGTGAGCGGCGTGGCTGAAATCTTAAACAAGCCTACGATACCAAGCCCGCAAGGGTTGCAGGATGTAATAACCGAGGATAATGTTCTAACCACTAACAATGTAATCGACGCGGGGAATTTCGCGTTAACGTTCGATAACGTTGGCTCATATACCGTAAATTCTGACGGAAAATTAAGTATTAATAACTCCAACGGAAACGATGAAACCGAATTCGGTTCGGATAATTTAAACGCATTTGTACGATATACCGACACAGCCAACAATTACACCGCCGAAATAACTGCCAGCGGTGAATCCTCAATTTTGAATACTCAAGCGGGTTTGGCCGTTACAAATCAATTCGGAACGCTTGCTATTGGCATCGGGGTTGATGGTGGCGCGTTTCCTTTTACTCAGAACGCCGTAATAATAAAAACACCGGCTGTAGATAGCCTAACAGCCACAGCTGGGGAGGTGTTGACTCTAGTTGATGCTGCCAGCGGCAAAGTGGAGTTTGCGGTAGCAGGTGGTAGTGGCACGGTAACATCGGTAGGTCTTACCATGCCCGCACCAACAAATGCAGCATTTAGCGTAACAGGTTCGCCCGTTACCACATCAGGCACGCTTGCAGTTGGCGCAAACGGCACAGTAGATCAGTACATAGATGGAACGGGTGCGCTGCGTACGCTACCTTCTACAGGTGGGGGTGGTGGTCAAGTCTTCTACTTTAACGGTAACATCTCACAGGGTACAATAGGTGGCAACCCATACTACCAGTTAGGCACTGCAGCGAACACAGGGCCAGCGGCAAACTTTACTGCATCGGTTACAGGTGTAATTGCTCGATTCATCACAGATGTAGGCTCGCCAAACCATCTTGTTATACCTGCAGGTGTATGGAGCATTGATGTCTACTTAAGTGAAACAGGCGGGGGTTCTAACCATGCCCAAATACTTGCTAAGCTATACACGTACAACGGTAGCACGTTTACACTTGTGGCTACTTCCACAATGGAAGAAATCACAAACGGCAACGTGCCTGATTTGTATAGCTTCACTATCTCCGTACCTACCACTGTTACGGCTGCAACCGACCGAATCCACATTGAGTTTGATATTCAAAACACAAATGGCAAGACGGTTACTCTTTATACCGAGGACGGGCGCATAGGTGAAGTGCACACTACATACGCAATCGGCATAAGTTCTTTGAATGGATTAACCGAGAGCACTCAAAACTTCGCAGTTGGAACAGCCGGGACTGACTTTGCAATAAGTAGCGCATCAGCAACGCACACTTTTAACCTACCAACGGCAAGTGCTGCAAATCGTGGTGCATTAAGCAGCGCAGATTGGTCAACATTCAATGGCAAGCTAACAGGCAACGCCCCGATAACGGGCGCAACCAATACCAAAATCACATATGATAGCAAGGGGCTTGTAACAGCGGGTACATCACTTGCAGCGGGTGATATGCCAACGGGAATTGATGCGGCTAACATCGGCACGGGCGCAGTATCGAATACTGAGTTTGGATATTTAGATGGTGTGACCAGTGCGATACAAACGCAAATCAACAATAAAAAGGACACTATAACCTACGGGCAGGTATACACGCTAACCGTTGTGGCTTCGTCAACCGTCTATGCTGCAATCACAGGTATTGCTACTTTTAACGGAACAGAATCTAACCGACAATTTGCGGTTCCTGTAGATGGTATTGTAAAGAATCTATATGTCCGCATGAACGGAACGCAAAGTGCCACGGGTTCGCTAGTTATTGCAGTGAGAAAAAATGGAGTAACAAGTAGTGTTACAGTAACCGTTACAAATGCTGATGGAGCATCACCAACAAAGAGCGATAATGTCAACACGCTATCAATTACAGCAGGTGATTTATTGTCGTTTCAATTAATCAATAATGCCACCGTGGCAAGTGCTGGTATTACATCCATTGCCATAATTATTGAACGCACCTAATGGCGAATGAGTTTGAGGACATATTGAATGAATACGCGGTAGCTGTTATAGAGCGTGCGCAATCTAACCTGCGCATTAAACGTAGGGTGCGCGGCAAGACGGTTAACCGCGTGGCATCAGGACGTTTGCTCAACTCACTATACTACAATCTCAAGATACGCTATAACAAGCCTACGATTGACTTCACCGTGTCTAATGATGAGGCAGGAAAGTACGCAGATGTAATTGAGTTTGGTAGAACACCCGGGGCGAAGATGCCACCTGTTAAACCTATTGAGGACTGGATACGCATCAAACGTCTGAAACTACGCAACAGGCAGGGCGAGTTTATCAAATCAACCGAGAGTGCTATCAAGAGTGCAGCGTTTGCTATTGCTAAGAGCATTGGCAAGAATGGCATCGAAGGAATCAACTACTACGCAGAGGCAATAGATGATACATGGGACGAGTACAAGGATAAGCTAATAGAAGGATATATTAAATCAGTTGAAAACCGTTTATTACTAAACAAAAGATAATGGCAATAACAATAGAAGACCAACCCTACGAGTGGGCGGTACGTGGTCAAAAGTTAATGATAATTGCATCGAGTACGCAAACTGCAAACACAGGATTCCGCTATGGTGTAGAGGTTGTGATTGATTCTAAGACTTACAACTTCTATATACCAGCTGCACCTGATGACAGATTGTATTTTGACCTTGCGCCATTATTAGAAGATATGCGCAACTCGGAACCATTGAATTTCCATTTTAGCACAGATGACACGGTTGATGATCTAAGCAAAAAGATTATAAACTTCACATTGTCTGAATGGTGGATAGTTGGTGGTGTGTTGACAGAGGCTGAAGGCAGTGAAGAGGTTGGGACGGAAATGATAGCCATCAATGGATACTTTCAAGTAATAGATGGATACAAGCCAAATGTAGAATCGGGAACTCAAAAGGTAAGGTATTCACTTAATTCGAGTATTGCCTACGTCATGACGGATAGGACAACCGACACACATAGTTGGTATCTTGCATTGTCGTGGGGATTTCCTGCAACACCAAATAGCTTGCACGTATGGATACCAGTGTGGGAAACTGATTACGGCGTGCTATCCATTCCCGGCAACAACGCCTATCTTTCAAATAACGTCGTTGACAATTTCACTATTCAGATATATTCAAGCACGGGTGCTGCAACTACTCAAACCATTTCCTTAAATGGCTATGATATTGAAGCGTTGCCCGTATACCCTGCCAACCTTAACGACTGGACTGGACTAACTGTAAAGCCTTCACTATTCCCTAATTGGCGGTTTTATCGTGTGCGCGTATTTAACAGCACCACACAAAGGTGTATAGTATATAATTTTTATAACGCGGGCAAGTACGGGTTGACCGATTGCCACAATGACCGGATTCGATTGGGTTGGGTTAATAGCCGTGGCGGTTGGGACTACTTTAACTTCACAAAGCGTAGCGAAATAACTGATGAGATAGAGCGCAAGAATTACCGCAAAGTGTTGTTCAATGGTACAACATCGGTATTCAGTGCAAATGATAGAGGACTAGTTGAAAGGCGCAATATGGTGCAGCAGGTTCTAAGCGTGACAAGTGATTACATCAGTGAGGGAGAATTTAAGTTTTTGCGATCACTACTGGTAAGCAATCAAGTCACATGGCTAACAGAAGATGCGGGCAAATCAGTTGAGGTACCTGTGAAGCTCGATGACACAACCTATACAGAAAAGAAAACACGTGACGGAAAGTTATACAATGTAACTTTTAAGGTACGTATAGCTAACGAATACTGGACATAACATGAACGGAGAGGTACAATTAATAGTTAAAGCACCGGGAACGGCACCAAGTGGTATTGTATTAGCTACTGAATCGGGGGTATTACTTGATAATGTAAGTCCTGCAGAGGCGTTTAGCTATCCCGGTGACATGAGTGCATATGTTGGCGGTTATGTTCAAATACAAAGTTTGACATACGGTGATTTAGGCACATATTACATTAGTAGTGTAGTGGTGAATAATCCTGCATTTGCTTATATCAATCCAAACAATACGCAGATATTTACTACTGCGCCTTGGAATTTTCCTATCAATCAAATTGATTTACCGAATTTCAATTACATGGAGGCTGTGCCTTCGACTACGGATTATTACTTAGATCTATTTGAGAACGAGAGCATCTCGCAAAACTGGAAATTTCAAGACCTTAGTAACTTCACCTCACAGGGGGCGTTCAGTCGTGAGTTTCGTGTGCCATTTAGTGATAACAACCAAAAGGCATTAGGTGCATTGTTCGATGTAAATGTAGAAGCTGGCACTGAAAACTATTTTCACTATAAACTACCTGCTGAAATCCGTGTTGATACATTACCCATTGCTACGGGTTATGTTCGTGTACGCAAAGTATACAAGACACTCAACAGAATCAGCGAGGTTGAGCTGGCCTTCTATGCAGAAACGCCCGACCTTGTGCGCAACATAGGCGAAAAGAAGCTAGCCGATATTGCAGACCTTACCACCATTAACGAGGTTATCAATTACAACAATGTATTGACCCCGTTATCATATCGCATTTGGACTATTTTAGACAGGGGGCAAAGATGGAGCGAAGGCGGTGAACAGGGTACACGTTCACTTATCACAGCTGCTTCACCCGTTTGGCCTTCCGACCTTACACCCGCTTTAAGTTGGTGGTACTTATTTCAAAATATTATTACAGAGGCGGGTTTTGAATTAGTTGGCGGCACATTAGAAAATATACTGCAAACATATTGGATGCCGTGGTGTAATAGTTCTGCCTTAATTACATCAGGTTCGTATAATGAGTATTTCTTTAGGGCTTATCCTACAGCCTCAACAGGCATTAACAATGTGTTTACTACGATCCCAATTAACACCGAGTTATTTGACAACAATGGTGACTTTAACACAGGTACGAACACATACACAGCACCTGCAGGCGGTTGGTTTACATTTCGCGCAATAGTAAAATTTCAAAATAATACAGCAAATCCGGTTGATGTTATTATCGCTTTATCTGTAAATGGTAGCACGGCATTTAACGAAATGTATCTTGGCACTATTGGAAATGCTAACAACACTGTAATAGATTGTAATCTTAGAATAGCGTTAGAAGTAGGTGATACCGTGCAATTAAAAGCATTACAAACATTCGCCGCAGGGACAAGTTTTGTTACCGTGCTTGCAGGAGATGGAACCTATAACAACACATTATTTGAGTTAGATAAAACTGAGTTATTTTACGGGCAAAGCACCTACTATAATCTCAATGCACCCGACATGAAGCAGATAGACTTTGTGACGGATGTAATCAAGATGCATAATTGTGCACTTGTCCCAGATAGGGCAATTCCGAATAAGCTATACGTTGTGCCACAAAATAGTTATTTGGGTAGTGGTGATGTAATAGACTGGACATCCAAACTCGATACAAGCAAAGACATCGTAATTGGTAGTACAACCGATTTGCAAAAAGGTAAGTTTCAATTTACGTACACAGCAGGTGAAGATTTTATATCTAAGCTATACAGAAATGTAGAACGTATCTACGGAGACTATGAAGCCGTTGGATACACGATTAATCCTAATACCTCACCGAGTGATTTTGCAATAGGTGAGCAAAAGATTTCACTAGTCACGCGTTCATCACCTATGGGTGTGGTCAATGGTAGCGGGTATGTAATGCCGATGTTTTTAAATGATCAAGTTGAATTTGTAAAACCTGGTCCTCGATGTTTATTTGAAGCAGGCTTATATCCTATAACATTGTGGGATGATAATAGTGGTAGTCCAAAGTTAGAAAACGTACCCGTGCTTAATCATTATAGCGTTATCAATGCAGATATTGATGATTTAGATTTGAATTGGGCACCTGAGATTCCTACATACAACATTACTGCAAGCCCATACCGTAATTTGTTTAATGAGTATTGGCGCACGTATATGAATGCGCTGTATTCGCCTGAAGCTCGCATGATGGAGGCGCACTTTGCGTTAACCTTATCGGACATACTAACCTTTTCATTTGCTGATAAAGTATGGATTCAAGATAGCTATTGGCGCATTATTGAGATTACGGATTACAAGGTGGGCATGTACGAGAGCACAAAGGTTAAGTTGCTCAAATTCTTGGAAGATACCGAGGATTGCACAGGCACACCTGTATCGGTTAGTGTCAATGGTGAGGTAAACTTTGAGGATGCAGGCGGCGACCCTATTGCAGCTTCACAAGATTGCTGTACACGTTACGGGTATAATTGGGATGAAGTAAACGCGATATGTTGGGCATTTACACCAACAGGTGGACGGCCTAGTAGTGGGGTTAATGGTACATCGACCGTGCCAGCATCTAGGGTCAACAAGGTAGCTGCACAAACTCGCGCTATTGTCAATTCTGTAATTAGTGGCGAGAGTGTTGCCATTATTGACGGCAACAAGGATATGCTAGCCGTTGGTGAAAATTTAGAGTTGACCAAGGCAGTTGCAGGAAATACAATGCTAGGCAAGAACGTGACAACTAATCTACCGGGTATTCACGTAGGCGGTGGGTATCGTGATGGTGCAGTGAGTAGTAGTTATTTAGGATGGGCGCAGTTTGGTCAGTTTGTATTGCAAAAGAAAATTATTGTATCCACTTCGGGAGATGTGTTTGACCTAGATATTGAAGGCGTGGCGGGTGAGTATATTAATATGGATGATGACACGGCTTGGAGCGTTGTGATGAACGTAAGTATTAAAGACACTTTGGGAGGTGTAGAAACTTCATTGCATCACTTTACACTTGACAAGTTTGCAGCCGTAGCTAATGCCAGTGCAATAACTACCTTGAACACAATAGGAGCAATAGGCACTAATGTGTTTACCTTCGGGATTGACACGGCAACGAATACAGCAGAGCATCGCATCAATGTAACCGTAACAGGTGGCACTTACCCTGATGACTTTGTAGTAGCCGCCAACATACAATACCAACAGATAAAACTCACATAAAATGGACAATATTAAAAACTCATTGCGCTATTTACAGCTAGGCATTAAGACCATGCCCCGACACGTTTACTCATTACGCCCATGGCAGCGTGCTTTGTGGTTTGTGACCTTGTATGCATGGCGCACCTTCCTGTTTTTCTTATTAATTTACCTAATCGCTAAACTAATTTACTAATGGCTGAACCTATTGTACGGAGTTTTGTAATTGACACCACCGAGAGTGAGCAGAATTTAAAAGAGTTGAATGTGCAAATCAATGCGACATCGGGCGCTATTGATAACACTGCACAATCTTTTGACAATGTTGCTACGGCTGAACAGGAAGTAGTTGCATCGAGCAAGTCACTAAAGGCGCAGCTAAGAGATTTACAGGCACAGCTTGCTAACACAGAACCTGATTCGGCTAAGTACCGAGAACTTGCGGCCGCAGCGGGTGAATTAAAGGATAAGATTAGTGATGCAGCCGAGGCAGTAGGTACACAGGCGGGTGGTGCCTTTGAGCGTGTTGGTGGATCACTGGGATTGGTTACTTCCCGTATTGCAAATTTAGATTTTCAAGGTGCTGCAGAAGGTGCAAAGCAGTTGGCCGCAAACATCGGACAGGTTAAGCCGGGTGATATTGCCAAAGGTATTCAAGGAATTGGTAGTGCATTTGCATCGGTGGGTAAGGCATTGCTTACAAATCCGATATTTTTGGTAGGTGCTGCCATTGCTGCGGCCATTGTTTACGCTGACGAGTTGCTATCATTGATTGATGGTGTAACCGATGCGGAGCAGGAAGCATTAAATGTTCAAAAGGAACGTGCCGCGCAATCAAAGCAGCAACTAGATGCTATTGGTGAGCAGGAAAACATACTGAAACTACAAGGAAAGACAGAACGTGAAATATTGCAGTTGAAAATTGCACAGGCTAATCAAGCAATCCTTGACCAAAAGGCTGTAATACAAACAACCGAAATCCAAAGGCAAGCGCAGATAGATGCAGCCGAAAGAAATCGCAAAATTGTTAGTGGAATACTTCAATTCTTGACCGCTCCGCTTCAGTTGATACTTGCGCAATTAGACCTAGTTACCAAAACCGCTAGAGATTTAGGAGTAATTAGCGAAGAAACGTTTGCCAAAGTTGGAAACCTTCGCGACAAATTCAATACGAGTATTTCAACACTTGCCTTTGACCCAGCAGAAGTAGCCAAAGAAGGTGATAAGGCAGTAGCTGAACAAAAGAAGATACTACAACAATTAGAAAACCAACAGGCAGGTTTTCAGCTATCAATTAAATCTATTGATGACAAGGCAGCTACTGAAAGAAAAACATCCGCTGAAAAAAATGCAGCAGACTTATTAAAAATTGAGCAAGAATTAAACAAGCAAATACTTGATGCGCGAAGAAAAACAGCAGAAGAATCTGCTAAGATAACTGAGCAAATACGGAAAGATGCTGCAAAGCCTGTTGAATCTACGAAGACTGAACTAAGTAATTTTGATGCCGAAATAAAAGCTCAAAGAGATGCACAGGCCTTTAGCATTTCATTAATGGAGGAAGGCACAGCAAAAGAAATTGCTGCTGTGGATTTGAAATATCAAATAATGCGTGATGCCGCACAAGGCAACGCTGACCAAATAAAATTAATTGCTCAACAAAATGCTGATGAAGTAGCAGCTATTGAAGAAGCAGCGGCACAAAAAAGAAAAGCAAACGAGTTTGCGGTGCAAGATGCAAAGTTGCAAGCCACATCGGACGCATTAGGAGCGATTAACGGACTTGTTGCAGCATTTGCCAAAGGTGATGAGAAGCGTGCAAAGCAAGCGTTTAAAATACAAAAGGCTGTGAGCATTGCACAGGCCACCGTGGATACCTACAAAGGTGCTAACGCAATCTTTGCAAGTGCTGCGGCCAACCCTGCAACAGTCCTATTCCCTGCTCAACCATTTATCGCAGCGGGTGTGGCTATTGCATCGGGTTTGGCTAACGTGGCAACCATTGCACAACAGCAGTTTCAAGGTGGCACACCGCCCGCGAATAACGAAACACCACCAAATCTACCGGGTGATGGCGGCGGCGGTTCACAACCTGCGCAGTTCAATCCACTTGAATCATTGTTTCTGCAAGAACGTCCCGAGCAACTTACTCCACGTGCCTATGTACTTGCAGGTGATGTAGCCAGTGCTGCCGAGGTGCGTGAGAATGTTGCAGACCTTGCACGCATAGGGTAAAATAAAAGCCGCCCACGTTTGGACGGCTCCTATCCTCGAAAAAAAC
>Ga0315907_10002913_pt1 | contig 20853 bp, 14 predicted proteins | sample LakEriMetagenome_3_FD_203525 | JGI IMG/M metagenome (GOLD analysis project Ga0315907, IMG submission 203525) | Freshwater fungal communities from buoy surface, Lake Erie, Ohio, United States - Buoy 12 MA123 | ecosystem: Environmental > Aquatic > Freshwater > Lake > Lake biofilm | place: USA...
ATACCAGTTTGTGAAAATGCTCGGGTTGAATCCGAGAAGCGAAATCAACCAGCTCTTCGCGCAGGGCATTCCATTTTTCAAAGAGTTCGCCTAGGGCTATTGCATTGGTGGGTTCAGGAAGAACATCGGGTGCTTTGTAACGCTCGTCACTTTCGAGTCGAGCGTTAATGGCCGCACTGCTTGCGCGGTGCTCATCGCCGGCATCCTCAAGTGCATCCCATCCACCGGAACTTTTCTTTTTCATGTAACCCAGTGTCCCTGTTTCGGATGAAAGGAGATGTTCAACCACTTGTGCGATGCTCCACTCACCGGCCGGACCAACGTGCGGATCGCAGTTAGAAGCGGCGATGATTTCTTCCAGCTGTCGCTTGGAAGCGTTTAGTTGATTGATACGTGATGCGATTTCTGCGTGCATAGGTTATGGTTGAGTATAGAGCATCTCCATGTGCGGAATGTCGTCTTCAAGGTATTCCTCGCTTACACGAACGAATCCGAACTTGGTGTAAAAATCGTGAAGATAGGATTGCGCTGAAATACGCACGGAAGAAATGCTATGCTCATTGAAATACGCCATGCACGTGCGCATAAGTTCTTCGCCGGCTCCGGTGCGACGCACTCGAGGTGATGTAATCACGCGCCCAATCGACCATTCGTCGTAGGAAACACCGGGCTTCACCAGGCGCGCATAGGCGCAGAGCTCACCGTTTTCCGCATAGCCGCACACATGCAAACTCTTGGGGTCTTTTCCATCTACGTCTTGATAGGGGCAGTTCTGTTCTACTACAAATACTTCGGCTCGCAAGGCTAGAATGGCATAAAGCGTTTCGACAGAGAGGTCGCTCCAGGCGTGTATTTGCCAAGTGATGTTCATGGGGCGAAGATAGAGGACAGATACCGTCGAAGGAGGTATGGCGGGAGTGATAATCTGTCTTTACTAATGTGCAGATCGAGATTTAGTCGCCTCCAATGTTTCGATGAACTGTGAGAAAGTAACAATATCGGTTTTTCTGTAGCGATTGAGTGATAAAAGGTCTTTATCGCCGGTAACTATTCGAACGGGTTTACTTCTTGGTATGGCGCTTTCTTCTGACACCATTGACAATCTTGGCAATGTCTTCAGCCGAGGGAGCAGAACCCGCCTTCTTGCGCATCTTTTTCAAATAAGCATCAACGGTTGAGACTGGCTCGTCGCTAACCTTAATCAGGTTCAAGTCCTGCATCTCTTTTATAAGTTGCAAAGCCTTCGGATTCAGAATCTCAATTGTAATTGCTCCCATGATTGAAAGGTAATTACAAAAAATGGGTAGTCATACATTTCTTGCCAAATTCTGACTTCGTTGAGTAACGCAGTAGATGCGTCTTATATCGACCGATATTTGCACCCCCATTTGTTTCCCCTATGAATTACCTATCCGTCGAAAATATTTCCAAGTCGTATGGCATTCACGTGCTGTTCGAAAACCTGTCGTTCGGTATCGAGAAGGGACAAAAAATAGCGCTCGTAGCGCGCAATGGGGCAGGTAAGAGCTCGCTCTTTCGCATCCTGGCCGGACTTGATACGCCCGACAGTGGATTGGTGACCTACAACAAGGAAGTGCGCCTCGGTTTTCTGGCACAGGAGCACGGACTCAACAACGACACGACGATTCTCGAGAATATCTTCTCAGCCGATAGCCCGAAAACAAAGGCCATTGCAGATTACGAAAAGGCGGTGGAGTCGGGCGATGAGAAAGAACTCACCCGCGCACACGACGCCATGGATCGCAACCAGGCGTGGGATTATGAAGCACGTGCTCGTGAAGTATTGGGCAAGCTTGATATCCACGATCTCGATCGCAAAGTAGGCTCGCTCAGCGGCGGACAAAAGCGACGCATTGCGTTGGCGAAAGTGCTCATTGAGGAACCCGATTTGGTGCTGCTTGATGAGCCTACCAACCACCTCGATCTGGAGATGATTGAATGGTTAGAGGAGTTTCTGTCGCAGTCGAACATGACCATTTTCATGATTACGCACGACCGCTATTTCCTCGAGAACATCACTGATGAAATTCTGGAGATGGAAAACAAAACCATCTACCGTTACAAAGGCAACTTCTCGTATTACCTCGAGAAGAAGTCCGAGCGCGAACAACTCGAAAGCGTTGTTCGTGACAAGGCCGAGCAGCTTTTCAAGAAGGAGCTCGAGTGGGCGCGTCGAATGCCGCGTGCACGCACGGTGAAGAGCAAGTCGCGCATGGATAGTTTCTATGAATTGAAGGAAAGTCTCGTTCGCAACGATGATCCGGATTCACTCGAACTCGAAATCAACATGAGCCGCATGGGCAGCAAGATTGTCGAGTTTCACAAGGTGAAGAAATCATTTGGAAACACCCAAGTGCTCGGCGGTTTCGATTATGTGTTCAAGAACAAGGAGAAGATTGGTATCGTAGGCCGCAATGGAACGGGCAAGACAACGTTCCTCAACATGCTCACCAAGCAACTCGAGCCTGATGGCGGCAAAGTGGTCGTTGGCGAAACGGTAGTGTTTGGTTACTACAACCAGCAAGGCATGCCGCTGAAGGATGGCCAACGCTTGCTGGAGTGCGTGCGCGAGGTGGCAGACTTTATTCCGCTCACCAAGGGCAAGACCATCACGGCATCGCAGATGCTCGAGCGCTTCATGTTTCCGCGCAATCAGCACAGCACGTATGTCGAGAAGCTCAGCGGAGGTGAGCGTAAGCGATTGCAGTTGTTGCTCGTGCTCATGAAGAATCCGAACTTCCTCATTCTGGATGAGCCCACCAATGACCTCGACGTTTTTACACTCGCTGCATTGGAAGAATACCTCTTGTACTATCCCGGTTGCATGGTCATCGTAAGTCACGACCGTTACTTCCTCGATAAGCTCGTCGACCACATTTTCGTGCTCAACGGCGAAGGCGATGTGAAAGACATTCTCGGTAATTACGACACCTACCGTCGCTGGGAGGAGCAAGAAGCCCTACGCCGCGCTGGAGTGCGCAAGGAGCAACAAGCAGAAGTCAAGGCTGAGAAAAAATCTGAAGCTTCCAAATCAAAGATTTCTTTCAAGGACAAGTTCGAATACGATCAGCTCGAAAAGGAAATACCGCAACTCGAAAAAGAAAAGGCCGAGCTTGAACAACAACTCGCCGACGCCGGCACTGATCACGATGCCCTGCTGAAGGTGACCGACAAACTGGGCAAGGTGGTGCAGGAGCTCGATGCGAAGAGCATGCGTTGGTTGGAGTTGGGGGAGATTCTTGGTTGAAATTTGAAAGTTGAAAGTTGAAAGTTGAAGGTTGAAAGTTGAAGGTTGGCGCAGGACCAACTTTCAACTTTCAACTAGTATGTCTAGAGCCGTGAATTTTCCAACCGAATTACCTGCACGTTGAAGTTGGCCCAACTTGCAACCTTCAACCTTCAACCTTCAACCTTCAACCGAATCACCCACAGCCCCCCAAACGTCAACATCCCATTCACCGCCAGCATCTCAAAACCGAACTTGTAACCGCCGAGCCAATGTACGCTCGTCTTGTCGATGAGGAACGCGATGGTCGGCACAATGAGGCACACGGCTGTGGACCAGCGGTCGTTGATGGCGTGCTTCGTGAAAATACCGAAGGCAAATAAACCTAACAGCGGTCCATAGGTGTAACCAGCTATGTCGAGCAGAATGGTCACAATCTCTTTGTTATTCTGAATCTTGAAGTACATCACTAGCAGCAAGAACAAACCGGCAAAGGCGAGGTGTACTTTCTTGCGGATCACACTCCGTTGCTCTTCCGATTTCGTTTCATCGCGGTTCATGCCAAGCACGTCAATACAGAACGATGCGGTGAGCGCCGTGATGGCGCCGTCGGCCGAAGGGAACAATGCGCTGATCAATCCAACGATAAAGATGAGACTGATGATGCCCGGCATGTGCTGCATCGCCAGGGTAGGGAAGAGATCGTCGCCTTTTACATCGAGTCCTTTCGATGTTGCATACAAATACAACATGCCGCCGAGAAACAAAAAGATGAAGTTCACCAACACCATGATGGTGCTGAACGTCATCATATTCTTCTGTGAATCGCCTACGTTTTTTACGCTGATGTTTTTCTGCATCATCTCTTGATCGAGCCCCGTCATGCTAATGGTAATAAACGCACCGCCGATAATCTGCTTCAGGAAAAATCGCTTATCGTTCACGTCGAAGTTGAACAGCGTGGTGTAGCCTGCATCACTGAGCTGACGCATTGCCTCGCCCAAGCCCAGGTTCATGTCGTGTAGAATGTAACCCACACAAACCACCAACGCGAGCAACATGAAAAACGTTTGCAGCGTGTCTGTCCACACGATGGTTTTCACTCCGCCTTTGTAAGTGTAGAGAAGAATCATGAGGAGTATGGCTATTGCTGTCGCGGCGAATGGAATGCCCATGGAATCGAGCACAAACAACTGTAGAACATTGATGACGAGGTAGAGCCTGAGCGTCGCACCCAGCGTGCGTGATACGATGAACAACACAGCCCCCGTCTTATACGCGCGCATGCCGAAGCGATGCTGCAAATAGGTATAAATAGAAGTGAGGTTGTGCTTGTAGTAGAGGGGCAGCAGAATAAATGCTACCGCAAAGTAGCCGATGAAGTAACCAATCACCACCTGGAAATAGTGAAAGTGCGACGCACCCACTGTGCCAGGTACCGACACGAACGTTACTCCAGAAAGCGACGTGCCCACCATGCCGAACGCCACCAGAAACCACGGCGCTGATTTGTTGGCTTGAAAGAAACTCTGGTTGCTCGCATTGCGCGACGTGCGAAGCGAGATGACGAACAGCACTGCGAAATAGATCAGCAGCACACTCAAAATAATCATGGGCGACATGCAACGAATATCCTGCGATGCCTGCATGTGAAACCGTGCACCCGGATATTTTCTCAACAACTTCCATGGTTGAAACTTGAGCACGCAATGGCCTATTTTCGCAGGGTGAATATTCCCTCGCGCTATATTGAAAACGCAGTTGATCAGGTAAGCTCGCTGCCGGGCATAGGTCGCAAGACCGCTTTGCGGTTGGTGCTGGCTTTGTTGAAGCGAAAGCCGGAGGACATTGAGCGGTTTGCCAATTCACTTACCGACTTGCATGCCAATACACGCTGGTGCAAGCAGTGCAACAATTTGTCGGATACAGAACTGTGCACCATTTGCTCTTCCCCTTTTCGCGATAGCAAAACGGTTTGTGTAGTGGGCGACATCCGCGACGTGATGGCCATCGAAGGCACCGGACAGTTCCAGGGAAAATATCATGTATTAGGAGGGATTATTTCTCCCATGGATGGAATAGGTCCTTCCGATTTGTTTATCGATTCATTGATCGATCGCGTAGCTTCCGGTGAAATAACGGAGGTGATTTTAGCTCTCAATGCTACCATGGAAGGGGAAACAACATCCTTCTACTTATTTCGGAAATTGAGTCCGCATAGTGTTAAGATATCGTCCATCGCTCGTGGCGTTGCTGTCGGGGGTGAACTGGAATACACCGACGAAGTGACACTGGGGCGCAGTATCATGCTGCGAACACCGTATGAGGTTTCTTTAAAACGATAACAACATGAAATCAATAGTTACCTCTTTGTTCGTAGTGTTGATTATGAATGGTGCATTCGGGCAAACATGGCTTTGGCAGGAGCGCTTACATACGAATACCGATGCGGATAATTTCAATGCACTGGCAGTAGATGATTTTGGTAACATGTATGCTGCTATTCAGTTTGAAGGACCACTTACTGTGGGTACTTATACCTTTCAATCCAATCCGATCGAAGACGTTTGCTTAGTTAAAATGGATAGCACAGGCAGTGTGCTGTGGGCGTTGGCGTTTGGTGGCTTATATTGGGATCAGGTCAATGGCATGGACTGCGATGCTGAAGGCAACGTTTATCTCACCGGGCATTTCATGACGTCTTTTCAAATCGCTAATCAAACAGTAACGGGTAGCACCGGACGCGATATTTTCCTGATGCGCGTCAACTCCGATGGCTCTCTGGGTTGGTTGCAGCAAGGTTCGAATGTGTGGGATGAGGAGGCCTCTGACCTCAAGGTGGACGGCAATGGCGATGTAATCATAAGCGGAGCAGCCAACAATACTTCAGTAATCGGCGGCATGCAGCTATTGAGCCCAGACCCGAATGCGTTCTTTCAAGGATTTGTGGCGAAATTTTCTGCTCAAGGAGATCCGCTTTGGCTCCAATCTGCCGGAGCAGTCGAATACAGCAGCAATTCCTACACACAGTCGGCATTGGCTTTAGGTCCTGATAATTCCATTCATTACACAGATATGCGCTTGGGTGGAATTAACTTCGCGGGCATCGTAGACCCGGGGCCGGATGACAGTAATGTCATACTCTTAAAATGGAGTAGTGAGGGGACGCCGCTGATGGGTTGGGTAGGGTTGAGCGACTTCAATGATTTCATGTACGATGTTGCGGTCGATCAGCAAGGAAGAATCTACCTGGCTGTGACCACCACGACATCGTTTGAATTTGCCGGTGAGTCTGTTCAGTTTCCTTCCGGAACATATGCTATGTGTATGTTGCGTTTATTGCCAGATGGTTCGGAAGATGCTATTTGGCCATCGTTTGGCACATCAGATTCTCGAATTTATGCGATCGCAGATTCACCTGAGAATGAAATTTGGTTTGGTGGATTTGAACGCGACATCATACAAACCCCGTTTGGTGTATTCAATGCTTTCGGTGATCAGTACGATCGCGATGGCTTCTTAGTGAAGCTCGATGCAAATACAGATGCATTCACGGCATACACGCGTATTGCAGGTTCGGGCTGGCAGTTCATTCGAGATATTGACATCAGTGCTTCAGGATATGTTTATGCAGGTGCAGACATTACAGGAAGTATTGATACACCCGTTTATTATGGCATGGAGAGTCAGCTTACCGATGTAATGGAATTCAACGGGCAGACGCAACCAGTAGTTTGTCGATTGGAAAATTTGACATGTGATAGCGATGAAATTTTTTCGGAAGATGCTTTGTCGTTTTGTCCAAATACTTCGATTACACTGCAAGTTGATATTCCGATTTTCACCTTGCAGTGGAGTGATGGAACTATCAGCGGTGAATATTCGGTCACAGAAACGGGTACTATCGGTGTTCATGCCATAACGCTGCCGGGTTGCATTGTTCATGATTCTGTAATGGTAAGAGCAGAAACTCCACCCCAGTTGAATTGGGTGCTGCAACAGGTGAGTTGTGCAGGAGCATTTGATGGCGGCATTGCTATTGAGGCGCTGGGCTCTAATCCGCCTTACTCCTTGACTTGGAATGGTGCTGCTGTTGCAAATCAATTTGGCGACATCGGTGCTGGTCTCTATACGCTAGAGGCAACGAGCGATGGCGGCTGTGTGAGTTCAGCACTTATTGAAATGACTGAGCCAGATCCGTTGCAAGTCAGCATTGAAACATATTTTGATGATGCAACAGGTATAGGTTCTATTGCAATAAATGAAATCACGGGTGGAACTCCGCCTTACACGCTTTTCTGGCCTTCACATCCGCAAGCGGAAGATAGTTTGGGAGGTCTTGAAGAGGGTAGTTACCTGTTACAGGTTTCAGATGCTGCAGGCTGCATGCAAGAGTTTAATTTACTTCTATCCACAAGTTTGGATGAGGCTGAAATGGCTGTGTTGCGCTGTTATCCGCAACCTGCTTTCGACTATATAAAGGTGACTTCGGGTGAACCCTTTCGCTGGAAATTAATGGATCTGCTTGGCAATGAGCTACAATACTCTATGACGATGGGTGCCGCGCACACAGTTGATTTATCACATCTGCCTGCGGGTATTTACGTTTTGTTTGCTACTACTTCCGATGAAGTGACTCGGTTCATTGAATTGGTCAAGCAATAAAGGCGAGCCTATTTCGTAATTTGGCAGCCGCTTCATGAAACTCACGGTTGTCATCGTTAATTACAACGTCCGGTATTTTCTGGAACAATGCCTCTTGTCTGTGCAGAAGGCTATGCAGGGCGTGGATGGTGAAGTCTTCATGGTCGACAACAATTCCGTCGACGGCTCGGTTGCCATGGTGCAGGAGCGTTTTTCATGGGTGAAATGCATAGCGAACAAGGAAAACCTAGGTTTTTCCAAAGCAAACAACCAAGCGATGCGCCTGGCTAAAGGCGAATACCTGTTGCTGCTCAATCCGGATACCGTCGTGGAAGAGGACACCTTCAAGAAGGTGATTGAATTCATGGATGCGAACCCCGATGCGGGAGGCCTCGGGGTAAAGATGGTCGATGGTAAAGGTGTTTTTCTTCCTGAGTCAAAGCGCGGGTTGCCATCGCCCGAAACCTCGTTCTACAAGATTTTCGGGATCTCAAAGCTGTTCCCACGCTCCGCACGATTTAATCGATATCATCTGGGGCACCTTAGTAACGATGAGACGCATGAAATTGAAATCCTCTCAGGTGCTTTCATGCTCATGCGAAAACAAGCGCTTGATAAAGTGGGATTGCTGGATGAGGAGTTTTTTATGTACGGGGAAGATGTGGATCTTTCGTGGCGAATCATCTTGGGCGGTTGGAAAAACTACTATTACCCAGGCACGCGCATCATTCATTATAAAGGTGAAAGCACGAAGAAGGGAAGCCTCAACTACGTCTTCGTGTTTTACAACGCGATGGCCATTTTTGCTCGTAAACACTTTTCGCAAAAACACGCGGCAACCTATTCTGCCATCATAAAAATGGCTATATGGATGCGTGCATTTGTGGCTGTGTTAAGTCGATTTATCAAGCGCATCAGTTTGCCCCTTCTCGATGCGGGGTTGCTTTATGCCTCGATGGTGGCAATCAAAAATTATTATGCGGTAGCACAACATAAGATCTATGATACTTCGCTCGTATTGCCTGCTTTCATTTCTTACATCGCTGTATGGATGGTAGCTGTGTGGCTTAACGGAGGTTATGACCGTCCGCTCAAGCCGTTTCGCACGCTCAAGCCGGTGGCTGCAGGAACAGCTGTCATTTTAATTGCCTATTCTTTGCTGCCTGAACACCTGCGATTTTCCCGTGCGCTTATCCTACTGGCGATGTTGGATGCTGCCCTTGTTTTTGTATGTAACAGAACTATGTGGAATCTACTCACACGCCGCGCGACCGGTTGGTTCGAAAAGACAGAGGGTAACGTGGTTATCGTGGGCGGAAAAGCCGAGGTTGTTAGAGTGAAGCAAATGCTGGAGCAGATACAACGAACAACCATGCAGGTGCTCGAAATTCACAGGGATTCTGAAGGCTATGCCGCAAGCGAACATTCGCTGATAAATCTTGAAGAGATTATTCGCGTGCACCAAATTGATCAGATTGTTTTCTGCGCCCACGACATGACTTCATCTGAAATCATTGCAACGATGAGCAGTGTAAGCGATAAACGTGTAGAATTTAAAATCGCTCCACCGGAAAGCCTTTACATCATAGGTTCCGGTAGCATCGAATCAACGGGTGACGGAAGTATGCTCGATGTGAATTCTGTCCAGCTACCGGGCAATAGAAGGAAGAAGCGCCTGCTTGATTCTATGGTGAGCGTTCTTTTCCTATTGCTGTCTCCGTTAATCATGATTATTCAAAAGCAACCGTTTTCGTTTTATGCCAATTTGTTGAGCGTCATTTCAGGCAGGCGCACATGGGTTGGATACGCCTCTTCGATAAAGGAGCAGACTCATTTGCCGCGATTAAAGGCTGGTGTTATAAAGACAACTCGTTCGAATGATGCAGCTCATTGTCGCAAAATGGATGTTCTGTATGCAAAGGATTTTCGTGTTTCGAATGATTTGCGGTTGATTATGGCCAATTTTACTTACCTTGGTTCATAATTTATTTTCGCGTTGAATGAGTAAGTGTAAAAAATACACTTAACTTGCGTCAACCAAATCCTAATTTGATCATGAAGCGAATTCTACTACTCGTTGTGTTAGTATGGATGGGAATGTCATCCCTGCAGGCGCAAGCAACCGTCAAGAAAACCGTTCTGCAAGCTTTTTGGTGGGACTACTATAACAATAACTATCATGAGCGTTGGGCGAATTATCTGACCGAATTAGCGCCCCGCTTGAAATCAATGGGTATCGACGCAGTGTGGATTCCGCCTAGCTCCAAAAACAGAAGCTCCGGGTATGTGGGGTACTCACCGTTCGATCATTATGACCTAGGAGATAAGTGGCAAAAGGACAATACGCGCACTCGTCTTGGCACCAAAGACGAGCTTTTGCGAATGATTGCGGTAATGCACGCCAACGGAATTGAGGTAATCCAAGATGTGGTGCTCAATCACGTAAATGATGCCGGCAGTGCTTATGGCAATGGGGGTGTAGATAACGCTCCGCTGTCGATGGCAACAGAAAGTGGCTATAAGAATTTCCGATATGTTTCCTATTCAACTCCTGCCACCGATGAAGGCCAGACGAACTACTGGAATCGCAGTGGTCGCTGGTCGAAGAATTACACTAATTTTTACCCGAACCAATACAACAACTGCACTTCGGGCGATATATGTGCTTCTTTCTTTGGCCCTGATGTAAGCTACGAAAGCAGTGCTTATGGTCAGAGCTCGAATGTCACCGGATTCAACCCGGTTCAAAGCGCGAATCACATGCGCGATGGTGCTCGCAATTGGATGATATGGTTGAAGAAGCAAACAGCGGTAGACGGATTTCGCTGGGATGCTGTTAAGCACTTCCCGACATACGTGCAAGAGGATCTCAGTTACAATGTGAAATACATTCTTCCAACCTGGTGTCAGGGTGGTGAAGCCATGTTCAACGTAGGAGAATGGGTCGGCAGCAAAAATGATTTGGATAACTACGTCAACGCCATTGCTGCGTCAAGCGGCGAGAAAATGATGGGCTCGTTTGACTTTGGTTTACGTGCGTTCGACCCATCGGGTGGTTTATATGGAATGGTTTACGGCATGGGCAATTTTAACATGGCTAGCTTGCCGGGCGCTCAGCAGAATCAACGAGTGCACTATTACGCAGGATCCAACACGTATGTGCACCGCACAGTGCCTTTCGTTAATAATCACGATACGTTCAGACCCCAACTAAGTAATTCAGGAAACTACACAGGTTGGAACTCAGGCTCCGAGTTATCGGCTCACATCGAGCCTAACGAACCGCGCCTATCAGCTGCCTATGCTATTATGATGGCTATGGATGGAAATCCGCAGTTGTTCTTCGAAGATTTATTTGATATTGGATACAATGGTAACCGATGGACGCATGATCCCAAGTCAACAACAAGCCTTCCGGCACGCTCAGATTTGGTGAATATACTGTGGTGCCACCAAGCTCTTAATTTCAAGGCAGGTGCTTATCAAGTTCCTTATTCTGATCAGGATTATCTCGTGATTGTTCGCGCAGGTAAGGCGGTTATTGGCGTCACCGACAATTGGTCTAACTGGCAAAACCGCACGGTATATACAGGTTTCCCTGCGGGCACAGTGCTCAAAGATTACTCGGGAGCTAATGGTACAGCAACGGTTACGGTAGATATAAACGGCAATGCTGCCATAAATACTCCTCCGGTAAATCCGACCTTGAATACCGCCGGTCGTCGTGGTTATAGCGTGTGGGCTCCCATCGGACAAGATGCGGTGGTTTATAACCCCACTCGCAATGTCAGAACGACGCAGGAATGGGAAATGGCCAACGACTTAGGTGATAGCCACGTCAACTCATTGGGCCAAGGTGGTGCTATTCCTGCTAACTCGACTAATTTCAGAACGGTAGGTAAAATCTTTGTTCGCAGCGGTAAGGTGGTTACCTATATTTTGTATCCGGAAAACGCAACGAAAAAATTATACATTGGTTTGTATAATTCAGCAGGTTCATTGATTTCCTCTAATACCGGAATCGGAACACTTACTCGGAATTATACGCCGAATTTTACAGGCTGGATTACAATCAAGGTGAGAAACGCCGTGAGCACAAATCCTACTCAACGTTGTTGGGTGAACGTATCTTACGAAGCACCTGCCGTTATTACGAATGCGAATTCAGCGACATCCGGCAACACTTCTTCTATCTGGTCCGGTAACGGAGGAACTTCCGACTGGAATGATCCTTACAATTGGGAAGAAGGAAAGGTGCCTACCGACACCTCGAAAGTTATTATTGAAGCCAATGCTTTCCCTCAGCCGGCTGTAGTAGGAACGGCAAGTGCCAATCACATTTATGTTGAAGAGGGAGCTCATTTGTTCGTGCATGGAACACTGAATGTTCAGTCAATTGAAGGCATAGAACAGGTGTCCGGCACAGGAACCTTAAATCAGGGAGCAGAAACCATTTCGTTGGCGACACCGGTACTTGCCCAATTCGTTGTTTATCCGAATCCATTCGAAGATCGATTCGATATCGCTGTGAACGGTGTGTTCGAGGCTGACACCCGCTTAAATGCGGAACTTTTGACGGCAGATGGTCGCATTCTACAAACGTATTCAACTTCATTGCCTGATTTGAATGCTCGCTTAAATGCCGACATGAATGGCAAGCCCGCCGGCATGTATTTACTTCGCATAGTGGGTGGAGAGTCTCAGGTACTACGCTTGATTAAGCAATAGATTTTAGATGAACTACAGAGGCGCCGAGATAGCAGAGATACTTTATTCTCTGCTAACTCGGCGCCTCTGCGGTTAATCAAAAAAACCTTCTAACAAACACCAAACCGACTACATTTGCACCCGAAAATCAACGAATCCATCTGTCAATGTCCCAGATAGAACTTCTCCTGCCTAAAATGGGCGAAAGCGTAGCAGAAGCTACCATCATCAAATGGGTGAAAAAAGAAGGTGATGCCATCACTGCTGATGAGCCAATTATTGAAATTGCTACGGACAAGGTCGATAGTGAAGTACCTGCTCCGGAAGATGGAGTTCTTTTGAAATGCCTTGTGAAGGAAGGCGATGTAGTTGCTGTCGGACAACCTATCGCTCTGATCGGAATAGGCGCTAATACATCGGCACAGACTGCTTCTCCTGCACCTGCTGTGCCTGTTGCGCAGTCTCAAGCTGTCGCTGCCGCGTCGATTGCTTCGCCGTTAGCAGCCTCGGTTGTAGTGTCAAGCAGTGAAGACAGATTCTATTCACCACTGGTGAAAAGCATTGCGAAAACAGAGGGTATTTCACAGTCAGAGCTCGATGCTATTGCGGGCTCCGGCCAAGGTGGGCGTGTTACAAAGAGTGATATTCTAAATTATATAGCTAACCGCGGAGCTGCTCCGGCTTCGGCACCTGTTGCGGCTCCTGCCGTCAAGAGCGAGCCGTCAGTTGCGTCTGCACCAGCGCCGGCCGCCAAGCCGAAAGCGGCCATCAGTGTTGGAGGCAATGATGAAATCATCGAGATGGATCGCATGCGCAAAATCATCGCCGATCACATGGTGATGAGCAAGCAAACTTCTCCTCACGTTACATCTTATGTGGAGGCTGACGTCACGAACATTGTTTTGTGGCGAGAGAAGGTGAAAAAACAATTCGAACAGAAGGAAAGAACCAAGCTAACCTTTACCCCAATCTTCATTGAAGCATTGGTTAAGGCCATCAAGGACTTCCCCATGATTAATATTTCGGTGGATGGCGATAAAATTATCAAGAGAGGCGACATCAACATGGGCATGGCTACTGCTTTGCCCAGCGGAAATTTGATTGTACCGGTCATTCGCAATGCCGATATGCTGAATCTATCCGGGATTGCCAAACGAGTGAATGATCTCGCTGATCGCGCTCGTAACAATAAATTAACACCCGATGAAATCAGCGGTGGTACCTACACCATCACGAACGTAGGTTCATTCGGAAATGTGATGGGAACGCCTATCATCAACCAGCCGCAAGTGGCCATTATGGCGGTGGGTGCCATCCGCAAGAAGCCTGCTGTCATTGAAACGCCTTCCGGTGATTTCATTGGTATTCGTCATATGATGTTCTTGAGCCATAGCTATGACCATCGTGTTGTGGACGGTGCGTTGGGCGGACAATTTGTGCGTCGAGTGGCTGATTACCTCGAAGGGTGGGATATCAACAGAGAGGTTTAAGAAACCACGCGTTTTTTTTCTTTCGTATTCAAGGCGTTGCCTATCTTCGGGCAATTATTTTTTGTTGACCTTTCGCTATACCTTGAATAGAATGAAGCGCATTTTTCTACTTGCCGTTTTTTGTGTTGTAACTACATCAGTTTTCAGCGCAGCTCCCCCTAAACGTTTTGTTTTTGCTGCCAAATTTTTGGAGGCGAATCAAATGCTGGAAGAACGTTTGTGGATCCAAAGTATAAACGCTTGGATTGATTTGCTGGTTGAGAATCCTAACAATGCCAATATCAATTACAAGATTGGTTACTGCTATTTGCAGACGGCCAATTCGAAGCTCGAAGCATTGCAATACCTGGAGGCTGCTTGCGACAAGCGCTTCAGTAGAGCTTATGATCCCTATGACCCGCTTGATAAACGTGCGCCCGTTCAAGCTCTCTTCTATTTGGGAAGGGCGCAAGCGCTGAATCTAAAAATTGACGACGCCATTGCTACATTTCAGAAGCTGCAAAAACAGCTGGGGAAGAAACATTTGATGTATATCGATGCGACCCGTGAATTGGAAATGTGCCAAGAAGCCAAGTCGCAAATGGAGAATCCGCGGAACTACAAAATCACGAATGTTGGTCCGATTCTCAACACGGCTTCGAACGAATACAGCCCGGTTCTATCGCTGGATGAAAGCCAGCTATTCTTCACAAGCCCTCGTATTCGCCCCGATTCATCGAACAGTAAAATCATCGACTTCGTAACCATGCAATACAAGGACGATATCTACGCAACATTCAAGAATGAAGAGGGTGTGTGGATGGAGCCGGAATTGCTAAACCTTAACACAGATGCACACGATGCCGCTATCAGTGTTTCGCCGGATGGTCAAACGTTGTTCATCTACCGCGATAATTTTGGTGACGGTCAACTTCTGGAGAGCACACTCATCGGTGAAACCTGGAGTGAACCTGCTTTGCTTGGTTCCGACATCAACACGGCAGCTTGGGAAACACACGCAACCGTTTCAGCAGATGGTAATACGTTGCTCTTCGTGAGCGACAGAACCGGCGGGGTAGGTAAGCGTGATATCTATCGCTGCGTGAAGCTTCCGAACGGAGAATGGTCACGCGCATTGAACATCGGTACACAAGTGAATACAATCTATGACGAAGACGCTCCTTTCCTAACAGCAGATGGTAGGACCTTGTACTTCGCATCGCGAGGTCACAACACAATGGGCGGTTTCGATATCTTCTATTCAAAGCTTGGACAAGATGGCGAGTGGGGCACACCGGTAACCCTTGGTTATCCAATCAATACAGTAGATGATGACGTGTTCTTCGTGCCAATGGCCGATGGTCGCCGCGCCTACTACTCTTCGTCAAAGGACGGTGGATATGGTTTGAAGGATATTTACCTGGTAGACATGCCGGATATTACAGAAGAAACTCAATTGGCTGTATTGAAGGGCTACGTTATTACGCCGGAAGGAGAAGAGTTGCCGGATGACTTGCGTATTCTTGTGAAGAACGATAAGAATGCAGAAGTTTCAGAATATCGCCCGCGTAAACGTGATGGCGGTTATTTGGCTGTACTGAATCCTTGCACCAGCTATCACATCGAGTACTACAAGGGCAAAGAGAAAATCAAGGAAGACGATATCAATGTGCCTTGCGAAACTTCTTTCCAGGAAATCGAGCGTGAGGTATTCCTTGTGCCTGTGAACCTAACCAAAGAGGAGCCTGTTGAACCTAAGCCTGCAACGGATGCTGAGAAGAAAGCCGGAACCAAGGCTGGTGACAAGAAAACAGGAACTAAAGGGGATACTTCAAAGGCAGGAACAACAACGAAAGCAGGAGCTGCTGCTGGCGCTGCTGCAGCAGGCGCTGCTGCCGGAAAGAACGATGCCAAGAAGGATGCAGGCAAGGCCCTTACCCAAGAACAGGAGACCTTTAATGGTAAACTGGATGAGCCTGCTATTACTGCAACTCCGGCAGGACAGTCACTCGAACCGGTTGAATTGAAATTCGATAAGAAAGATCCAATTGGTCGCCAGTTTATTCCGGAAAAGGGATTTGCTCAATATGCACATTACTTCGTGTATGGTTCGCATACGTTGATGAAGGATGAAATGGATTTCGCCTATTTCGTTCGTGATATCGATGCTATTATCAAAACGGGTAAAAAACCGGTTGTGGTGATTGATGCATCTGCTTCAAAAGTGCCATCTGTAAAGTACAAATCGAATGATGAATTGGTACAACTGCGCTTCGATTCAGCTCATGACTTAGTGCGTGCAGCGCTGAAGGCATACGGTCGCGAAGAAGGTAAAGACTACACCTTTGGAAAAGGCACCAAGGCCGTGCAGGGAAAAGAATACGAAAACGATTCTAAAAATAATCGCCTGCTATACGAGCAATATCAATACGTGAAAGTGCGCGTGCAGGGATAATGAAATTATCAATGCTCGACTCAGGGTCGAGGCTAACAAAAAATAACCCCTCGGATACTCCCATCCGAGGGGTTTTTGCTACCCTTGGCCGGCATCGCCGGCGTTGCTCTGTGTCTTTATAACCTACCTTCGCTCGCTTTTATTTTATTGAATCAAAAAAAATGAAACTCAACCTGAAAAGACCCTTGGCGTTTTTCGATCTGGAAACGACCGGAACCGACATCGCCAAAGACCGCATCGTAGAAATTGCCATAGTGAAAATCATGCCCGATGGACAAGTAAGTATGATGCCTGCTCAACGCGGACGAGAACACAGGTTGCTGGTCAATCCGACGGTTCCAATTCCGATTGAATCTTCCTTGGTTCACGGAATCTATGACGCCGATGTTGAGAAGGCGCCGACTTTCAAAGAGCTCGCCCCGAAACTTTTCAAGTTCATCTTCGATTGTGATTTGGGAGGATTCAACTCAAATCGTTTCGATATTCCGATGATCGCAGAGGAATTTTTGCGCGCTGATATCGACTTTAACGTCGAAGGAAGAAACCTTGTTGACGTGCAGGTGATTTTTCACCTCATGGAGCAGCGTAATCTGAAGGCTGCCTATAAATTCTATTGCGACAAGCAACTGGATGATGCGCATGAGGCCTTACCCGACACGCTGGCGACGGTTGAGGTTTTTGAGGCTATGCTCGATCGATACGCGCATGTGGAGTTGACCGATGAGCAAGGACAAACATATAATCCTGTGCAAAACGATATGGAGGTCATTCACAAGTTGAGTGAGCGCAAGAAGAAGGCTGACTTCGCTGGCCATATCGTTTTTAACGAGAAAGATCAACCAGTTTTCAATTTTGGTAAATACAAGAACATGCAGGTGCAAGAGGTGCTGACAAAGGATCTGGGATATTTTAGTTGGATGATGAATGCAGACTTCCCATTGTATACGAAAAAAGTGTTGAAGGAAATTCGCGATACGATGCGTTAAGCAAGATGGCTGGCCAAGCAAAGCATATCACGGTTCTCGTATCCAACGATCTGCAGCACGATCAGCGTGTCGCCAAAGTGTGCCACACATTAAGCGAGATGGGTTTTCGCATTACACTGGTCGGACGTATGTTGCCCGAGAGCAAGTTGTTCGAAAGCCCATATGAGATTCGTCGTTTTAGGCTGCCGTTTCAAACAGGAGCCCTGTTTTATACAGCACTCAACATGAGGCTTTTCTTTTATCTTTTGTTTAAACGCACAGATATCATCCTGGCCAATGACCTCGATACATTACTTCCGGCCTTCTTGATTGCTCGTGCAAAAGGGAAGGAGCTGATATACGACAGCCATGAGTATTTCACCGAAGCGGAGGGCTTAACCAATCGACCATTACCGAAGAGGGTGTGGCTTACCATCGAACGTTTTGTCTTTCCGAAACTTAAGCACGTTATAACTGTCAACGAAACCATTGCCGGCATCTATAGGGCACTATATAATCGGCCGGTGCACGTGGTGCGCAACGTTCCTGTATTGCGCAACGAAGTGGTGACAGCTTCACGCAGTGAAGTGGGTTTGCCAACCGATAAGCGAATCATTCTTTTACAAGGCGCATACATTGATCCCGATCGCGGCGGTTTGGAGCTGGCGCAAAGCATGGAGTTTGTGGAGGGAGCGTTGTTGCTCATCATTGGTTCAGGCCGTGATCTGGAAAACATCAAACGTGCAGTTGAAGAGCGAAAACTCCATGACCGCGTGAGGTTCATCGCGAAGTTGCCTTTCGTTGAATTGCAGCGTTACACTGCAGTTGCAGATGTGGGCGTGTCACTTGACAAACCGCTTCATCTTAACTACGCATACTCACTTCCCAATAAATTGTTCGATTACATTCATGCGGGGTTGCCGGTGCTTGTTTCTGATTTGCCGGAATTAAGGCGCGTGGTTGATACCTATAAGATTGGAATGGTGGTCAGCCGTGTCGAGCCTGAGGAAATTGCGTCGTCATTGAAGCAAATGTTTGACAGTGGTAAGTTGGAGAGCTGGAGGAAAAATGCGCTCATGGCTGCGCAGGAACTAAACTGGCAAAACGAACAGAAAGTAATTCGAAAGGTATATGGCCCGCTTCGTTGAATTATCGCAGTTGTTTCAATGCAAACTTCGCTACGATCATAGGGCTAAGTAACAGAGCTGTTAGCATACCCAATCTTTTTCTTTTCAATCGAAATTCTTCTACATAAAGTGCTCGGTTGAATTGCTTCGAAAGTCCGGAAGCCTCGCACTCTGCAATCATCACATCGATTCTCCTGCTTGGTACTTTTTTTTTGAATAGGAATAGATGAAAGTCGTAATCTGCTAAAACTTTCATGGATGCATCGAAGACCTCTTTCTCAAATAGACTGCTCCGATAAAATGCACTTTGTTGGTGAAGCGTATTGCGCAGATAAAGTCCGACTCCCATCGAGCTCATGTGCACATCAGGGACCAGCGCATGGTTGATGTTCACATTGCGCACGCTGCCGTATACGAGTGAAACGGTATCGGTCATGTTCGGCGCTGCTGACTCAAAAACATCCGCTGACGCCAGCGCATCGTCGCTGCCAAGCACGTAAATCCAATCGCCTGTAGCTCGCCGTATTCCTTTATTGATGGCGTCATAAACACCCTTGTCGTGCTCGCTGACCCAACAGGTAATTTTTTCTTGGTTTGCTTTGATAATTTCGAGAGAGCCATCCGAAGAGCCACCGTCAATCACGATAATTTCAAATGCCGGAAGCGTTTGTTCTTGAACGCTGCGAAGCGATGCCTCCAGGGTACGCCTGGAGTTGAACACAGGAATGATGACGCTGATTTTCGGCCGGTTCATTATGCATGCACGGCTTCATAGGCCGCGATGTCTGAAGTTTCTTTGATTTCTTGTCCGTCGCAAACAATAACGCGTCCGTTGAATTTGCGCATCGTATTGAAGTCGTGTGAAGCCATCAACACAGCTGTTCCTGACCTGCTAATAGCCAGAAGGAGGTTTAGAATTTCATGGCTTGTTTTCGGGTCGAGGTTGCCGGTTGGTTCGTCGGCCAAAATGAGTTGGGGTGTATTAAGCAGCGCGCGGGCTATCACTACGCGTTGTTGTTCGCCGCCGCTTAACTCGTGGGGCATCTTGTGCCCTTTGTTATCAAGGTCTACTAGATTGAGCACGCTGTTCATGCGAGCAGTAATAGCTTTCTCGTCGGTCCAACCTGTAGCGCGCAGCACAAAATCGAGGTTGTCGAAGACGGTTCGGTCGGTGAGCAATTCGAAGTCCTGAAACACGATGCCCAACTCGCGCCGCAGATAAGGGATTTTCGAACGACCCATTTTAGAAATGTCGAACCCACAGCATTGCGCCTGTCCTTTCGCTAAAGGCAATTCCGCGTACAGTGTTTTAAGCAGACTGCTCTTGCCACTGCCGGTTTTTCCGATCAGATATACAAACTCACCTGCTTTGATTTCCAGGTTCACATCTTTCAGAATTACATTCTCTTTCTGACGTATCTCGGCATGCTCGATTTTGACAACGACTTTCTCTTCCGACATGGTTTGTTTGTTTAGGTCAAATTTGGGGGAGGGAAATCGTTTATTCGCATGCGGTGTCAAGGCGTTTTCAACAAAGAGAAGCAGTGATATGGTGAAATAGTAAAATAGTAAATAGACCGACCTATCCTCTTACTATTTACCATTTCACCATTTCACCATTTCACCATTTCATCAAACAACTGTAACCTTCCATCTTCACCCCCCGTACTAAAGGTGTGATTTGTTTTTTTGGTTAATTAATGGATTTGGTTAAGTAAGGCAGCCTCCCAACGGGGAGGCTTTCTTATTTAGTGACTAATGACTAGTTACTAATGACTAATGATTGGTCATTAGTCATTGTTCTTGTGATCCCGAAGGGATTCGAACCCCTGACCCGCAGATTAGAAATCTGCTGCTCTATCCAACTGAGCTACGGGACCTCTATAAACTTCAAAGTCCAAAATCCGATTTTCCGTGGAAATTCAGATTTTGAACTTTTTTGTCGGGGTGGCAGGATTCGAACCTACGACCTTCTGCTCCCAAAGCAGACGCGATACCGGGCTACGCTACACCCCGAAAATTTTTGCAAACATACGCACGAGTGCTCGTCGATTCAAGATTTTCCGAAGATTCAATCAAGTTGATTGAGTTACTTTGGATATTCTCTCTGTTCGCTTGCGGAGAGGGGGGGATTCGAACCCCCGGTAAGGGTTACCCCCTACGACAGTTTAGCAAACTGTTGGTTTCAGCCACTCACCCACCTCTCCAGGTGGTTTCCCATTTTTGGGACGGCAAATGT
>Ga0315907_10002918_pt1 | contig 20827 bp, 18 predicted proteins | sample LakEriMetagenome_3_FD_203525 | JGI IMG/M metagenome (GOLD analysis project Ga0315907, IMG submission 203525) | Freshwater fungal communities from buoy surface, Lake Erie, Ohio, United States - Buoy 12 MA123 | ecosystem: Environmental > Aquatic > Freshwater > Lake > Lake biofilm | place: USA...
GAACTCGACCACGCCGTAGCGCTCGGGGTCGCTCACCGGGTAGGCAAACACCACGCCGCCCTGGGGGTTGGCTGAGGCCTGAAGGATGCTCGGCATCTGGGTTCCGTAGAAAATATTGTCGCCCAAAACCAGCGCCACGGCGTCGTCGCCGACGAAGTCGCGGCCCAAAACAAAAGCCTGCGCGAGGCCGTTGGGCTCGTGCTGCACGGTGTACTCGAAGCGGCATCCGAGCTGCGATCCGTCGCCCAGCAGCTTGTGGAAAAGCGGCGCGTCGTGCGGCGTGGTGATGAGCAGGATTTCGCGAATCCCGGCCTCCATGAGCGTGGAAAGCGGGTAGTAAATCATCGGCTTGTCGTACACCGGCATGAGCTGCTTGCTGATGCTGTGGGTGAGCGGATGGAGTCGGGTGCCGGAACCGCCGGCCAGGATAATGCCTTTCATGTCTTATTCGTCGCCTTCAGAAAGTTCGGCCAAGGACTTCTCTTGCTCTTTGGCCGACATGACGCGGTCGAGCGACATGAGCAGCGACGGCAACAGAAGTAAGTTGGAGAACATGGCAAAGCCTAAAGTAATCGACACGAGCAAGCCGAGGGCTTGCGTTCCTCCAAAATTTGAGGCTAAAAAGATCATAAATCCGGCAAAGAGCACGACCGACGTGTAGAACATGCTCACGCCCGACTCCCGAATCGCGATGAGGGCAGCCTTACCAATGTTCCCGCCGTTGACCAAAAGCTCTTGGCGGTAGCGCGACAGCAAGTGGAGGGTGTCGTCAACCGAAATTCCGAACGCAATAGAGAAAATAAGCACCGTCGAGGGCTTCACCGGAATGCCAAACCAGCCCATGATGCCGGCGGTCATGATCAGGGGAAGCAAGTTGGGGAGTATGGCGACCACCATCATGCGCCACGAACGGAAGAGCCCGGCCATAAGTAGCGAAATCACCACGACCGCAAAAATTAAGCTCATGATGAGGTTGTCGATGAGGTACTCCGTGGAACGCAGAAAGATGAGTCCGGCTCCAGAAAACGACACGTCGACTTTTTCGCGATCAAAAATTTGGTCGGCGTTGTGCTGAATGGCCTTGACCACCTTTACCATTTCGGGGCGCGGAAGGTCGCGTACCTGAACGGTGATGCGCATCCGGCGTCCGTCCTTGCTCACCAAACCCGAGGTTAGGGCGGCGTTGGCGTCGGCAGCGCCCGACGGCAGAAGCGCGGCAATTTGCCGACGCTCTGAGGCCGAAGGAAGTTCATAAAACTCGGGGAGTCCGCCATAAAATGCTTGGCGGCCAAACTTCATAAAGTCAACGACACTCAGGCTGCGCGACATGTTGGGTAACGTGTCAAGGGAGCGCTGAAACTCCTCAACTTGGCGGAGCACGGCCGACGAGTTCACGCCCCCGGCCTCGCGGGTGTCCAGCACGACCTCGAGCGGAATTACGCCTCCGAGCTCTTGCTCAAAAAAGCGCATCTGCTGCACCAGCGGGTCGCTGGGGTTAATGTCGGTGGTGATGTTCCCCGTGGTTTGCATGCGCAGCATGCCGATGGCGCCGGCTGCCGCCAGGCTTAGGGCGCCCACGTACACCCACTTGCGGTGGTGCTGGGCGACGCGCTCGAGCCACGCTACGCCTTCCCTCAACCATTTTTGGTCCAGGTGCTTGTAGTGCTGCGGACGCGGAGCGGGCAGCCAGCTGTAGAGCACCGGTAATATGGTGATAGACAGGATGTAAACGACAATGATGTTAATCGTGGCCGCCACCCCGAAGTGCACCAACGCATCGCTCGAAGTCAGCGTAAACGTCGAAAAACCAAGCGCCGTGGTCAAGTTGGTCAGCAGCGCAACTCCGCCAATTTTCTTCACCGTGTGCTGTACCGCGGCGTCGACATCTTGATCTCGAGCGTACTCCTGGTGGTACTTGTTAATGAAGAAAATGCAGTTGGGCACCACAATCACAATGAGCAGCGGGGGAATCAACGCACTAAACAACGTCAGCTTGTAGCCAAGGGCGCCGAGCACCCCAAACGAGCCGACAACGCCTACTCCAACCACCGCCAAGGCGATTAGCGCTGCACGGGTGCTGCGCATCATGGCAAACATGATGATCAACGTAACGACTGCGGTGAGCCCTAGGAAGAGGTTGATTTCTGACTTGATGCTGCGGGCGTTGACCATGCGCAGGTAGGGCACCCCCGAAATCTGCACGTCGATTCCGGTGCGGCGCTCGAACTTCTTGGCTTCGGCCGTGATGCGGTCGATCATCGGGAAGAACAGCTTGCTGTAGTTCGCCGTGTCGCTGATGCGCACCGCCATAAGCTGGGTGTTGCCGTCGTGGCTGTTCATCAACCCGTGGTAGACGGGCAGTTCATTGAGCTCTGCTTTGAGGGTATCGGCCTCAGCACGGGTGTCAATTCGGCCGTCGAAAATGGGATGTGCCTCAAACCGATCGGTCGAGTCGGGTCCCAAATACAGCGTAACGGCGTTGTGCCACGACAGCACATTGAGGACCTCGGGGGTTGCCTCAATGTTCTTGGCCATCTCGTTCCACGAGTTCAAAATGTAGGGCGTGAACATCGCGCGGTCGTGGGCAGCCAAAAAGACGACGCCTCCACTGCCCTGCTCGAAATGCTTGTTCAGGTCGACGAATTCGGTGTAGACGCTGTCGTCCTCGGGAAGCATGCGCGCAAAGTGGTAGCTGACCTCCACATTGCGGCCCAGGTAGGCCATAATGAGCACGTAGGCGACCCAAAAGGCTAAGACCCCACGGCGGTTTCTACGTAAAAATTGCCCGAGTTTTTCCCACATAATGGGCAAAGGTAGCAGTTTATTGCGGCTCGGCGGGGAACAAAATGGGTCGGCTCGGAACCGCGTCTCCGTGCATCGGAGCCAAGCTCAAATTGAGCATGTAGCGTCCCTCAGGGCATTCGCTCGGAACCTGAATCAGCTCGGTAATGCTCGCCTCGGGGTGGCGGGCGTCTTCGCGTCGCGTCGAGCCCGCGGGCAGCCCCCAAAACGCGCGGTGGGCCGCCAGGGCTCCGCCGTCTTCTTCGGGGTCGACGCTGGGCAAGTCGATGAGCAGGTGGCGAACCCCGTGATTGGCCAACCACGCAAGGGCTGCGGGCTCCACCGCAGGGGGATCGGTTTGCCGCCAATCCCGCTGGGTGAGGTCGCCCGGTTGGGTCGACAGCACGAGGGCGTCGTAGTCGGTTTCGGCGGCCGCGCTTACTTTGAGCTGGTCCAGGGTGAGCAGGCGGTCCACCGGAATTCGCACTACCCGGGCCCGCAGCCACGGCGAAATTCCGAGCTGCACCGCGTGTACCGTTTCGCGCACCACATGGCCCACCGACTCGGTGTGGGTTCCGTGGGCGTGGGGGTTGAAGTGCACGTCAAAAAAGTTGACGCTGCCACCTTGGGCGACGTCGCCCACCCAGTCGCCCATGCGCACCGCTTCGCGGCGCGGACCGTCAATGTACCATGCCCTGGGGCGCCCGAATTCCACGGGAATACTCAAGTCGAACATGACGCGAAGCTAACCGAATCAGGCGTGCACGCCAAACGCGTCGGACGCCACGGCGTCCGCCCAGAGCCAGCCCTCCCCCTTGAGGCGCCAACCCTCAGGATCTGAGGTCAGAAATCCTTGGGCGATCCACTTGGACCATACGCGGTCGAGGTCGCGCCCCGCAGCGGCAGCGCGGGGCAAGCCTTCAACCCGGCGAAGCTGGGTAAGCAGCTGCTCGTGAAAGCGCTCCTGGTCGGTGAGGACTTCAAGCTCAAACCAATCGTCGCTTCCGCCCGAAGTCAGCGCGCGCTGGTACACCGGGTTGCTGCGAACGTTGGCCCGGCGGGTAGCCGCGCCGTCAAACGAGTGGGCTCCGGGGCCCAGCCCGACGTAGGGGGCGCCGTTCCAGTAGCTGCTGTTGTGGACCGCCCGTCGCCCCGGCTGCGCGTAGTTGCTCACCTCGTAGGCTTCCCAGCCCTGGCGCTCGAGTTCGGCGCGGAACCACATAAAATCCTCGGCCGTTCGCTCGTCGCGCGGAGCCTCGCTCCGCCCTTTGGCCACGTCGTGGGCCAGCGCCGTTCGGGGCTCGACCGTCAGGGCGTAGGCGGACAGATGCGGCGTGCCCAGCTCGAGAGCGCGGCCCACCTGCTCCTGCCATTCGCCGAGGCTGCTGCCCGGAAGCCCATAAATCAAGTCCAAGCTAAGGTTGGCAAAGCCGGCGTCCTGGGCGCGGCGAACGGAATCTTCGGCATCGCGACCGCGGTGCGGACGCCCCATCCAGTCGAGGCGGTCGTCGCGAAAGCTCTGCACGCCCACGCTGAGTCGGTTGAATCCGGCCGTGCGCCACAGCGTGAGCCGGTCCGCACTGACGTCTTCAGGGTTGACCTCGAGGGTGCATTCAGCGCCCTCCGCCAGCTCCACACGGGACCGGATAGCCTCGTTGAGCGTCAAAAATTCCGCGTCGGGAAGCACACTTGGCGTGCCGCCGCCCCAGTAGAGGGTTTGGGCCGGCATGCCCTGGGGTAGCCGAAGCTCCGCCTCGCGCAGCATGGCCTCGACGACGCCCGGAATTTGCCGCAGCACGGTTGAAAAATGAAAGTCGCAGTAGCGGCAGGCGTGACGGCAAAATGGAACGTGGACGTAGATTCCGCCCGCCGTCGGCAAGGGCGCACTCACGGCAGGGGCAATGCTAAACGAAACGTGGTTCCCTGGCCGGGCGCACTGTGGAGGACCTGAAGTTGGCCGCCGTGGCCCTGCACGGCGATGCGGCGCGCCAGGCTGAGGCCAAGGCCCCATCCGCGCTTTTTTGTGGTGAATCCGGGGCGGAATACCGAGCGCCGCACCTTGGCCGTCATGCCTTTGCCGTTGTCTTCGACGTCCAAAACGACCTGATCTCCGACGCGGCGGGCGCGCACCTCGATGCGTCCGCGCTGGTCCGGCAGCGCGTCGACGGCGTTGCGAATGAGGTTTTCAAGCACCCAGCCGAGCAAGACGGGCTGGTAGCGCACCGCCGGGAGGCCCGGTTCTATGTCGTAGCGCAGTTCCACGCCTTTGGGCAGGCGCTTCTGGAGGTAGCTCACGCTGTGTTCCACCAGCGGGCTGAGGTCGGCCACTTCGCCCGGCTGGTCTGAGCCAATTTTTGAGAAGCGGTCGGCCACGGTTTGCAGCCGCTCCAAATCCTTGCGCACTTCGGCCAACAGCGGAAGCACGTTGGGCTGCCCCGCAGCCTCGTCTTCAAGGACTGTCAGCCAGCCGTAGAGCGCCGACAGCGGCGTTCCGAGCTGGTGGGCCGTCTCGCGGGCCATTCCGGTCCACACCTGGTCTTCTTCGGCCCTGCGCGCCCGGTGAAATCCGTAGTACGACAGCGAAAGAAACAGCGCCATGACGCCCAGCAGCACCCGCGGATAGGTTCGCAACTGGCCCAAGGTAGTAGACTCGTACTGGTAAATGTACTGGCTCATGCCGGGAACCAGTTCAATTTCAATGGGTTCGGCATAGGCGCCCATGCGGTCGATCCAGGCGGCGGTGTCGGCGGCTGTAGAGTCCGTCCATGCCACGTTGCGCGACGAAACCACGGTGCCGGCGTCGTCTACCAGCAGCAGCGGAATCGACTCGTTGTCTTCAATGATTTGGGTCGCAAGGGTAAGGTCGACTTCGTCGGCGGAATGAACGATGTGCTCGACGGCCATCGCCCAGCGCTCCACCTCACGGGCCTCCCTGCGCCGCAAGTTGGCCGCCAGCGTTTCGGTGTACCAAAGCGTGGCCCCCGCAATCACCACGGCAAAAAGCAGCAACCCAGCCTTCCAACGTTGGCGAAGCTGGTAAACCGAAACGACATTAAACGAGTTAAGCATTTCAAGCGAAGGTAGCACGACCTTTGCACCCGTTTGTTTATGCGCTCTCCCATTGCCTTTCTCTTCGTCCTGGTGCTCTACTTTGCCATGGACCTATATGTTTACCGCGGCCTGCGGACCCTCGATCCCGCGACCTGGGTCAAGCGGACGTTTATGATCGTGCACGGCCTCGGCTACGCCTATGTCCTGTATGCGTTTTTCAAGTTTGACCCGGCCGCTCCGTCCGACGAAATCCGCCGCGGCATGCAAACGTTTATGGTGTGGTTCGTGCTGCTTTACGTGCCCAAGCTCCCCATGATCGCCCTTTGGTTGGCCGAAGACTTCGTGCGCGGGGGGGTGGCCCTGTTCGGCGCAGACGGCTGGCCCGAGCGCCGCAAAGCCATCGGCTGGATCGGCGTGGCCTTTGGGTCCATTCCGTTTTTAAGCATTTTAGACGGTTGGCAATTTGGACGTTCGCGCTACCGAATCAAGCACCACATTGCGCGAATTCCCGGACTTCCCGAAGCGTTTCGCGGGTTCCGCATCGTTCAAATTAGCGACATCCACAGCGGCAGCTTCACCGACCCCGACGAAGTGCAAAAAGGCATTGACGCCGTGCGCGAGGCCAACGGCGACGTGGTCGTGTTCACCGGCGACTTGGTCAACAACACAGCCGACGAAATTGAACCTTGGATGGCCCGATTCAGCCAAATCAAGGCCCCACACGGCGTATTCAGCATTTTTGGCAACCACGACTACGGCGACTACGTGCCCTGGCCGACGCCCGAATCCAAGGAGGCCAACCTCGAGCGCCTCGCCCAAAACCACGCCGGCATGGGCTGGACCTTGCTGCGCAACGAGCGTGCGGTCCTGCGCAAGGAGGGCGCAGAACTCGAACTGCTGGGCATCGAAAACTGGGGCCTTCCGCCCTTCCCGCAGTACGGACGCCTCGACGAAGCGCTCGCGCTGTGCCCGGACCCGGCTACGCCCAAAATTTTGCTGAGCCACGACCCGTCGCACTTTGATGCCGAAGTGCTACCCAGCCCTGCCAACATCGCGTTGACCTTGAGCGGACACACCCACGGAATGCAGTTTGGCATTGAAATCCCGGGGTGGTTCAAGTGGAGCCCGGTCAAGTGGAAGTACCCCCGCTGGGACGGCGCCTACCCCGTGGGCCTCAAAACCCTTTATGTCAACCGCGGCTTTGGCTACCTTGCGTTCCCCGGCCGCGTAGGTATGTGGCCCGAAGTCACTGTTCACGAACTCCAACCCGCCTAACTCCCGATGAAGCACTTCGTTTTTGCCCTTGCCGCAGTGGCCGTAGCCCTGCCCGCCTTCACCAACGCCAACGGCCCCGGTGGCGGAAAATCGGGTTCGCCCGCTTCGGGCAACCAGACCTGCGCTAGCTGCCACTCGGGCGCCTCGATTTCTACCCAAACCGTAGCCATTACCACCGACATCCCTTCGACGGGATTCGTGCCCAATACCAACTACCTCATCACGGTAACAAATGCCACGGGCGGAGCATCAAACCCGCGCATCGGATTCCAAGCTTCAATCGAAAGCGCCGGGCATCAAGGGAGTTTGACTGCGGGAACAGGTAACAAAATCGTGAATTCGAACTTAGTAACCCACATGATGAGCAGCAATTCTGTGATCAACGGCCAAGCCGCCTGGACCTTCACGTGGAACAGCGGCAACGCGCCCGACGGCACCACGATTTATGTGGCAAGCCTGTTCGCCAACGGCAACAACAACGACAACGGCGACGCAACCCAAACCGCCACGCTGACCTTAAACCGCAGCACCATTGGCCTTGACGAACCCCAGCTCCCCGTCGGCATCGCCCCCAACCCCGCCCGCGACTTCATCGCTATGGAGCTGCCTGAGGGCCTAATGGTAGTGCGCGCCTACTCACTTTCGGGTGCCGAGGTGTTCCGCGCTCCAGCCGTCGACGGGATGCGCATTTCCACCGCGGGTTGGCCCAACGGAACCTACGTCATTGACGTTCGCCACGCCGACGGACGCCAGTTTCGCGACCGCATTCAGGTAGTCCACTAATTCGGGACGCCGCACCATTTTGGATACGTTTGGCGCGATGCTTGCGTTAGCCACCGTATGAAGCATGTATTTTTTGCCCTGCTCGGCCTGGCGCTCAGTGTGCCGGCCTTGAGCCAATCATCTGATTCCAAGATCAAAGCCTACCTGCGCGGAGGCGTCAACTACAACCTAAACGGTGTAGGCCTTGACAGTGGATTTACCAACGCCGGCAGCATTGCCCGCCTCGAACGTCCCGTGAACGGATGGCACGCGGGGCTCACCGTTCGCGAACAGCGCAACGACGGCAGCTACCTCGCGTTCGAATCGCTTTATTCCGCGCGCACCTACACCTTTCAGGGCACCGACCTCAACGGGAACACCTTTGACGAAACCCTTCAGTCCCAGAGCGTGCAGTTGGCCCTTTCCCCGGGCTTCAGGCTGTTCAAGCTCGTCCGCGCTCAAGCCGGAATCAATGCGTTGTTTGAGCTCAACGACGACTTCAAGTCTACGTTCGCCAACTACCAACTCGGGTACCGCTTGGGCGTGGGCCTCGATTTGGGCAAAAGCCTTACCCTTGACGTGGCGCTCAACAGTGCGTTCAATGCTCAGGGCGGAACGTGGAACGGCCTGCAACTGAGCAACCGGCCGTCGGAGTACCTCGTCTCTGTGGGCTACAAGCTCTAATTTTCAAAAGGGCATGCCGGTTTGGCACGCTTTTGGAACTAATCTTTTCAGAGTGCTTTGCGTTTAGGTGATTTTGTGTTCAACGTTCAATGCGTTACGTTGGAAAGTTTAGCACTCCTTCTGAAGCCCCGGCCGTGAGCTGGGGCTTTTTTTATACATTTCGGCTAATAATGCCTAAATGCTCAAAAATGAAGAACCTAAAACTCGCCCTTCTCATTCCGCTCTCCGCAGGATTGAGTTTGAATGCTCAGAATTCGGACAGCTCCAAAACCACGAATCTCGCTGAGGTTCAAATCGTTGGTTCGCGCAACGTCAATCGTTCAGCGACCAAGACAGCCGTTCCGGTCGACGTGCTGCCGATGGCCAACCTTATTCAAACCATGGGCCAGCTCGACGTGAACCAGGTTCTGCAGTTCAGCGTGCCTTCATTTAACGCCAACAAGCAGTCGGGCTCCGACGGTTCCGACCATACTGACCCGGCCACCTTGCGCGGCCTAGGCCCAGACCAAACCCTCGTACTGGTCAACGGCAAGCGCCGCCACCAGTCGTCGCTAGTCAACATTTTTGGAACACGCGGACGCGGCAATACCGGAACGGACCTCAACGCTATTCCGGCTTATGCGATTGAGCGCGTTGAAGTCCTGCGCGACGGCGCCTCGGCCCAGTACGGCTCTGACGCCATTGCCGGGGTAATCAACGTGGTCACCAAGCGCAGCGTGGGCACCAGCCTCAACCAATCCTTTGGTATTGCTTCGCGCGGCGACGGCGGAAGCAGCATCACTGGCTTGAACTACGGCAAGCGGTTCGGACGCGGATTCGTCAACGTCACCGGAGAATACAGCAGCCGTGCTAAAACCTACCGCGACGCAGGGGACTACCGCGAGAAGTACGGCGACGCAAGCAGCCGAAATTCAGGCATCTGGCTCAACAGCGAGCTGCCCGTGGGAAGCTTTACCGCCTATGTCTTTGGCGGACTCAACCACCGAGTAGGCGACGCCTTCGCGTGGACCCGAAGCGCAGGCGACGACCGAAACATTCCGTCGATCTACCCTAACGGATTCAACCCCCAAATTACCGCGACCATCAACGACCGCTCGGTGACTGCGGGCATCAAGGGAAAGCTTAATGGTTGGAATTCTGATCTTTACGCAAGCTCAGGCGCGAACCGCTTCGGCTACTTTGTGCACAACACCCTCAACACGTCGATGGGCGCAACCAGCCCTACCGAATTCGAGGCGGGTGGATTTGGACTTGCCCAAAACTTGGCAGGACTTAGCCTCAACCGCTACTACGGCGCTAAGGGCAAAGGTGTAAACGTCGCCCTAGGCGCAGAGGGCCGCAGCGAGCGCTACTTCATCTTTGCTGGCGAAGAAGCCTCATGGCAGAACTACGACCCCAGTAAGGCGAGCGGCAGCCAGGGCTTCCCGGGCTTCCGCCCCAGCAACGAAGTCAACGAGGGCCGCACGGCCCTAGGTGCCTTTGCAGACCTTGAATGGGACGTTACCCAGCGTTTGCTCGTCAGCGGAGCATTCCGCGTTGAGAACTACAGCGACTTTGGCTCTACGGCCAACGGCAAGCTCGCTGCGCGTCTGGCGCTGAGCGAAAACCTCGCCGTGCGCGGTTCGTTCAGCACGGGCTTCCGTGCCCCGTCGCTCGCCCAGATGTACTTCAACAGCACGTTCACCAACTTCGTGTCGGGCCAGGCCGTCGACGTCAAGCTTGCGAACAACTACGATGCACTCACCGAAGCGCTCGGAATTCCCAAACTCAAGCAAGAGACCGCTCAGAACTTTAGCCTTGGCCTTACCGCCACCCCTGCCAAAGGGCTGAGCATTACCCTTGACGGGTACCAAGTGAGCGTAGCAGACCGCGTAGTACTTACTGGCGGATTTGACGACGCCGACGACATTGCCGGTCCGTTCCTTCAAGCTGAAAACGTTTCGTTTGCCCAGTTCTTCACCAACGCCGTCAACACCCAAACCCGCGGAGCTGACCTGGTCGTGAGCTACAGCAAAAACCTGAGCGGTGCCCAGCGCATTAGCACCAGTGCCGCCCTCAACGTCAACCGGATGAAAATTACCGACATCTATACCAACGCCCTACTGACCGGCAAAGAAGACAGCTACTTTGGTCGCCGCGAACAACTTTTCTTGCTTGCTTCTGCGCCCCCGATGAAAGGTGTCGCAAGCATTGACTACTTCAACGGCAAGCTTGCGGCCTCGCTGCGCGGAACCTACTTCGCGGGCATTACCCTCGAGGATTGGGTCGGTGCAGACGACGTCTACGATCCCCGAGTGACGCTGGACCTTTCGCTGAGCTACTCGCTTACCGACGCCCTGCGCGCCACAGTGGGCGTGAGCAACCTGACCGACGCGCTGCCGACCTTGCAAGACAGCGAAACAGAGGGCGGAGGCCTTTATGACCCCGTTCAGATGGGCTCGCTCGGACGCTACTTTTTCACCCGCGCCAGCTACCGCTTCTAGCATTTAGTTCGTTGAACGTTGAAAGCCACCCAATTGGGTGGCTTTTTTAGTTGTTTGCTGCTCGCTTAAAGCTTAACGAACACGTTTTTGGGCTCGGTAAAGAAGCGCAAGGCTTCAAAACCGCCTTCGCGGCCCAGGCCCGACTGCTTGACCCCGCCAAAGGGCGTGCGCAGGTCGCGCACCAACCAGCTGTTGATCCAGACGATTCCGGCCTCGAGCTCGTGGGCCATGCGGTGCGCCCGCTGGAAGTTGCTGGTCCACAGGGTTGCGGCCAGACCGTACTTCGTCGCGTTGGCCAGCGCCAGCGCTTCTTCTTCGGAATCAAAGGGCATCACCGTGACAACCGGTCCAAAAATCTCTTCTTGGTTGGTGCGGCAGCTCATGGGCAGCCCCGTAATCACCGTCGGGGCGATGAAGTAGCCGTTCGGGGCGCCGTCCACGGCCACGGGGTGGCCTCCGCACTCGATGCGTCCCCCTTCTTGTTGGGCCAGCGCGATGTAGCTCAAAATCTTGTCGCGGTGCGGAGCTGAGACCACCGCGCCCACCTGGGTTTCGGAGTCGCTGGGCAGACCCACCTTCAGGGCAGCCACGCGCGCGGTGAATTCCGCCACGAAGCGGTCGTACATCGGACGCTCCACGAGGATGCGCGAGCCGCAGAGGCAGATTTGGCCCTGGTTGGCAAACGACGACTGCAGCGTGGTGCGCAGCATGGCCTCGAAGTCGCAGTCGGCAAAGATGACGTTGGGGTTTTTGCCGCCGAGTTCAAGACTGAGCTTTTTGAAGCTGGGCGCCGCCAAGGTATTGATGCGGGCGCCGGTGGCGGTTCCGCCCGTGAACGAAATCATCGGCACGTCGGGGTGCGTGACCAGCGGCTCTCCGACGCCCGGGCCGGTTCCGTGGACGATGTTGAGCACGCCGGCCGGAAAGCCCACTTCGTCGAGGATTTCGCTCAGCAAGTAGGCCGTGTAGGGCGTGACCTCCGAGGGCTTGGCCACGACCGTGTTGCCGGCGGCGAGGGCAGGCGCAATTTTCCAGCTAAAGAGGTAGAGCGGCAGGTTCCAGGGGCTAATGCAGGCCGCCACACCGATGGGACGGCGCAGGGTGTAGTTGAAGCCGTGGGCACCCATGTCGTGGGTCTCGCTCCAGTCGTGCAGGATGGCAGTGGCGTAGAACGCGAAGTTGTCGCGGGCCCGCGGAATGTCGACCGTTCGGGCCAGCTTCAGGGGCTTGCCGTTGTCGCGCGATTCGGCGGCGGCGAGCTCCTCGAGGCGTTCCTCGATGCGGTTGGCCACGCGCATCAGGTGCTTGCTGCGCTCGGCGGCGGTCAGCGCGGACCAGCTTGGGTAGGCCTTTTTCGCAGCAGCCACGGCCGCAGCCACGTCGTCGGCGCCGGAGTCTGGAATCAAACTGTACACCTCGCCCGTCGCGGGCTCAAGGTTGTCGAGGTAGGTTCCGCTCGCGGGCGCACAAAAGGCCCCGTCGATGTAGTTGCGCAGCGTGATCATAGGTTGGGGGTGCGGCCTCCGTCGACCGGAATGTTGATGCCCGTGATGTAGCTCGCCGCGGGCGACGCGAGGAAGGCTACGGCCGCCGCAATTTCGGCCGGGGCGGCAAAGCGGCCCATGGGCACTTCGGCCTTCATTTCGGCTTCGATTTCGGCGTAGGGTCGCCCGGTGCGGGCCGCACGGCCGTCGATGATGGCGGTGAGGCGCTCGGTGGCGGTGGCTCCGGGGAGCACGTTGTTGACGGTGATTCCGCTCGGCGCGAGTTCGGTAGCCAAGGTTTTGGCCCAGTTGCCCACCGCAGCGCGCACCGTGTTGCTGACGCCGAGGCCGTGCAGCGGCGCCTTGACGCTGGTCGAGATGACGTTGACGATGCGGCCGTAGCCCGAGGTTTTCATGCCCGGAACCAGCACCTGCGCCAGCCGTTGGTTGACCAGGAGGTGGTTGGTGAAGGCACTTAGGAAGGCTTCGGGGCTGGCGTCGAGGACGGGGCCAGCGGCCGGTCCGCCCGTGTTGTTGACCAATATGTGGACGTCGCCCCAGGCGGCCACCTCGGCGGACACGGCCGCGGCAAGGGCCTCGGGTTGGGCGTTGTCGACGCTGAGCCAGCGGTGGTTTTGCCCGCAGGGCACGGGGAGTTGCGCGGCGGCGGTGGCGAGCGATTGGGGGTTGCGGGCCAGCAAAAGGACTTCAGCGCCCAGTTCGGCGAGGGCTTGAGCCGCCGCGCGGCCGATTCCTTGGGATCCGCCGCCGACCACGGCGCGCTTTCCAGCGAGGGGGTATTGCATGGGCTAAAGTTAGCCTAGTAACGAGTTGCTCGTACCTAGTTGCTGGTGCGCAGCACCACGACGTCTTGAAAGTCGAAGGTGGGTCCGCGCCGCCCGCTCCAGCGGCCGTAGTGGGTCTCGACGCCCTCCCAACCCGCCGCACGGGCCATGGCTTCAACCTCTTCGGGGCGGAACGCGACGTTGGCCCCGACCACGTTGGGATCCATGTACCACACGCCGTCGCGCTCGACGGGGAAGCCGTAGGCTCCGCCCTGAGAAGCCCGCTGGGCCTCGGCGTCCATCAAAAAGAAGGTGGCCAAGAACCGTCCGCCCGGACGCATCACCCGGCGCGTCTCGGCCAAGTAGCGCGCCACTTCGTCGCGATCCATGTGGGTGAACACCGAGGTGGCCCAGGCAAAGTCAAAGTCGGCGTCGGCGTAGGGAAAGGTGAATTCCGCCGCCCGCTCGCCCTGGGCCGTGTACAAGTCGTTGTGAAGCGGAACCCACGTAAAGCGAAAGCCCGGGTAGCGCGAGGTAATGCGGCGCGTGCACAGGTCCACCGCCTCGCGGACCACGTCAAAGCCCTCGTAGGCGTCGGGCCGCGTCAGGTAGTCGGTGAGCGGAATGGCCATGCGCCCCAAGCCGCTGCCAATGTCGAGTACCCGCTCGTCGGGCTTCAGGCCGCCCAGCCCGGTGAAGTGGGCCTTAAAAAGGAGTCCGTTCGCCAAAAAATCACCGCCGCCCGTGAAGACCTCGCCGGGCAAGGGCAGCGGAATGCCCGCGTAGCGCGGACGGCCGCCGTGGCGCAGCAGCGTCCAAAGGTCCACAGGCAGCACCACCGCGCGCCGAACCGCCCGACGGGTGCGGGGGCCAAGGCGGTAAAAGGTGGAACGCAGGAATTTCTTCATCCGCACCTAGTCCTTGCGCGCCGAACGCAGTCGAAGCCAATCCACCGCGGCGCCCAGCGCGATGCCGAGGGCGAGCCCAAATGCAATGCCGCGACGGTAGTCCATGGACTTAAACCCATACAGCGCACCGACGAGTACGCCAAACGCGGCGCCCAAAACCATCCCGCTGTTCGATTTGGCCTGCTTCATCGCTGCGCCATGATGCGTTCAATCTCGTCGACCTCTTTCGGGATCGCCTTAGTGAGGTTGATCGGTTCGCCCTTGGTCACGACAATGTCGTCTTCGATGCGGATTCCTAGGCCCTCCTCGGGAATGTAAATGCCAGGCTCGACGGTAAACACCATGCCCTCTTTGATTTCGGAACCGTCCCAGGGGCCGTAGTCGTGCACGTCGAGGCCGAGGTAGTGCGAGGTTCCGTGCATAAAGTACTTTTTGTAGGCGGGCCAGGCGGGGTCCTGCTTGGCCACGTCGTCGCGGGTGATGAGTCCGAGCCCGATAAGCTCTTCGGTCATGAGCTCGCCGACCTGCACGTGGTAGTCGGGCAGGCGCACGCCGGGCTTCAGCAAGTTAATGGCCGCCTTTTCGACGCGGAGCACCGCCTCGTAAACCGCGCGCTGGCGGGGCGTGAACGTTCCGTTGGCCGGAAAGCACCGCGTCACGTCGCAGGCGTAGTTGCCATAAACCGCACCGACGTCAAACAGCACCACGTCGCCGTCGTGAACCGGGGCGTCGTTGGTGATGTAGTGCAACACACAGGCATTGGCGCCCGAACCGATAATCGGCGTGTAGGCAAAGCCGTGGGAGCGGCGGCGCACAAATTCGTGGAGGAATTCCGCCTCGAGTTCGTACTCCCAAACGCCCGGCTTGAGGAAGCGCAGCACGCGGTCGTAGCCGGCCGCTGTGATGTCGGCGGCCACCTGCATGATTTCAACCTCTTCGGGGTCTTTGACGGCCCGCAGCGCGTTCATGGCCGGCGCCGAACGCTCGTATTCGTGGTTCGGAAAACGGCGGCGCAAATCGGCCCCAAAGCGGTCTTCGCGGGTTTCGACTGGGTTATTTCGGCGAATGTGCTCGTGGTTAAGCAAGTAAACGTAGTGGGCATGGGCCATGACGTCGCGCAGGATGCGCTCGAAATCGCTCAGCCAGTGAATGCTTTGGATTCCGGTCAGGGCACGGGCCTCGTCCTTCGAGAGCTTGGCGCCTTCCCAGCGGGCGATGAGGTCGTTGGTTTCGACCAAAAACAGCATTTCGCGCTGCTCGGGCTTAGGCGCGTCGGGAAAAAGCACCAAAATCGACTCCTCTTGGTCGACGCCGCTCAACCACAGGATGTCGGTGGCCTGCTTGAACGGGAAGCTGCCGTCCGCCGATGTGGGGTAAATGTCGCTGGAGTTAAAAAAAGCGACGGAATTGGGCTTGAGGGTAGCCGTGAACGCGGCCCGATGGCGGGCGTAAAGGTCCGATTTGAGAGGTTCGTAGCGCATGCGAACGAAGGTACGGCTCGCGCTGTTATGGATTGGTACGAGGCCGTTTGGCCCCTACCTTTGACCCACCAAAGTCAACTAATATGGCATCGCAACGCGGATTGTTTGGGACCTCGCTGGCCCGCAAGTACTGGATGGCCCTCACGGGCCTCTTTTTGATTACGTTCCTCGTAGTCCACTTACTCGGAAACCTCGCTATCGTCTTCGGCACCGGCGAAGATTTCAACGCCTACGCGGCGTTCATGACGAGCTTCCCGCCAATTAAAATCGTGAGCTATCTGCTCTACGCGTCGATCGTGCTCCACGCGGCCGACGGCATCGCGCTGGCCCTTCAGAACAAGGCTGCTCGCCCCGTCGCCTACGGCACCTACAACGGTGCGGCGAACGCCGGATGGGCATCGCGCAACATGGCCCTTCTCGGCATCTTCACGCTGCTCTTCATTTTAGTCCACATGAAGAGTTTTTGGTACGAAATGCACTTTGGCTCGCTGTCCCTCGACGCCAACGGCAACAAAGACCTCTATACGATCACCACGGCTGCCTTTGAGCAGGTTTGGTACACGGCATTTTATGTAGTGGCGATGGTTTCGCTCGGATTCCACCTTTGGCACGGATTCCAGTCTGCCTTCCAGACTATGGGTTGGACCCACCCCACCTACACCCCCATCGTGCAGTTTGTGGGCCGCGCTTTTGCGGTTATCGTGTGCGGAGCCTTCGCGCTGATTCCCTTGTACGTCCTGATTTCGCCCAACGTTTAAGCTTGTAGTAGCATGTCTAGCAAATTGAATTCCTGCATTCCCGAGGGGCCCATTTCTGAAAAGTGGACTAAGCACAAGGGCACGATTCCGCTCGTGAGCCCCGCGAACAAGCGCCGCATTGACATTATCGTCGTCGGAACTGGCCTTGCCGGATCGTCGGCCGCCGCGTCGCTCGCCGAGCTCGGCTACAACGTCAAGGCGTTTTGCTTTCAGGATTCGCCACGCCGCGCACACTCTATCGCTGCTCAGGGCGGAATCAACGCTGCCAAAAACTACCAAAACGACGGCGACTCGGTGTTCCGTTTGTTTTACGACACCGTGAAGGGTGGCGACTACCGCAGCCGCGAGGCCAACGTGCACCGCCTCGCCGAGGTTTCGGCCAGCATCATCGACCAGTGTGTGGCTCAAGGCGTTCCCTTTGCCCGCGACTACGGCGGCTTGCTCGACAACCGCTCGTTCGGTGGGGTTCAGGTGAGCCGCACCTTCTACGCCAAGGGCCAGACGGGCCAGCAGCTGCTGCTCGGAGCCTACTCGGCCCTCGAGCGCCAGGTCGCCAAGGGCCGCGTGAAAATGTACGCCCGCCACGAAATGGTCGACCTCGTCGTGGTCGACGGCAAGGCGCGCGGAATCATTGCCCGCAACCTAGTGACCGGTGAGCTGGAGCGCCACAGCGCCCACGCCGTGATTATCGCCTCGGGCGGCTACGGCAATGTGTTCTACTTGAGCACCAACGCTATGGGTTCGAACGTGACCGCCGCGTGGAAGGCCCACAAAAAGGGCGCCTTCTTTGCCAACCCCTGCTTTACGCAGATTCACCCGACCTGCATTCCCGTCAGTGGCGAATCGCAGTCCAAGCTTACGCTCATGTCGGAATCGCTCCGCAACGACGGACGCATTTGGGTTCCGGCCAACCTCGAGGACGCCAAGGCGATCCGCGAAGGCCGCTTGAAGCCGACCGACCTGCCCGAAGAGAAGCGCGACTACTACCTCGAGCGCCGCTACCCGGCCTTTGGCAACCTGGTTCCGCGCGACGTGGCTTCGCGCGCCGCCAAGGAGCGCTGCGACGCCGGCTACGGGGTGAACAAGACCGGTGAGGCGGTGTACCTCGACTTCTCGGCGGCCATCATGCGCTACGGCCAGGAGCAGGCCAACCTCAAGGGCATGCCCAACGCGTCGGAGGCCGAAATCCGCGCCATGGGAACCAAGGTCGTGGAGTCGAAGTACGGCAACCTCTTTCAGATGTACGAGAAGATCACCGACGAGAATCCGTATGTGACCCCGATGAAGATTTACCCCGCGGTGCACTACACCATGGGCGGACTTTGGGTGGACTACAACCTGATGTCGACCGTACCCGGCTTGTTTGTGGCGGGCGAGGCCAACTTCTCGGACCACGGCGCCAACCGCCTTGGTGCCTCGGCGCTCATGCAGGGCTTGGCCGACGGCTACTTCGTGCTGCCGTACACGGTCGGAACCTTCTTGGCCGACGACATCCGCACCGGACACATTTCGACCGACTTGCCGGAATTCGCCGAAGCTGAAGCCGCCGCCAAAGCCCGCCTCGAAGGCTTTTTGGCGGCCAACGGTTCGACTCCGGTCGAAGTCTTCCACCGCCGACTTGGCAAGATTGTGTGGGACAAAATTGGTATGGCCCGCAACGAAGCCGGACTTAAGCAAGCCATCGAAGAAATCCGCGCTCTGCGCGAGGAATTCTACCGCGACGTCAAAGTCCTCGGCGGCATGTACGAAATGAACCCCGAGCTCGACAAGGCCAACCGCGTCGCCGACTTCATGGAACTTGCCGAACTCATGGCCCTCGACGCCCTGACCCGCAACGAATCCTGTGGCGGCCACTTCCGCGAAGAGTACCAGTCGGAAGAAGGCGAAGCCCTTCGCCAAGATGAGGAATTTGCCTTTGTTTCCGCCTGGGAATTCACCGACAACGACCCCGGCAAGGCCCAGCTGCACAAAGAAGATTTGGTGTTTGAAAACGTTAAACTCGTAACCCGCTCCTACAAGTAATGAACCTCACGCTCAAAGTTTGGCGCCAAAAGAACGCCCAAGATTCCGGATCGTTCGCAACCTACCAGGTTAGCGACATTTCGCCCGACATGTCGTTCCTCGAAATGATGGACGTGCTCAACGAGCAGCTCATTTCGAAGGGTACCGAGCCGGTCGTGTTTGACCACGACTGCCGCGAGGGAATCTGTGGCATGTGCTCGATGTTCATCAACGGCGAGGCCCACGGTCCCGACCGCGGGGTGACCACCTGCCAGCTCCACATGCGCAAGTTCAAAGACGGCGACACCATTACCGTGGAACCGTGGCGCGCCAAGGCCTTCCCGGTCGTTCGCGACCTGATGGTGGACCGCAGCGCCTTTGATCGCGTCATTCAAGCCGGCGGCTACATTTCGGTGAACACGATGGGCAACCTGCCCGACGCCAACGCCACCCCGATTGAGAAGCACGACGCCGACGCGGCATTTGACGCGGCGACCTGCATTGGGTGCGGAGCCTGCGTTGCCACGTGCAAAAACGCATCGGCGATGCTGTTCGTGAGCGCCAAGGTGAGCCAGTTCGCCCTGCTGCCCCAAGGCCAAGTGGAGGCTGCCGACCGCGTGCGCAACATGGTGCACCAAATGGACCTCGAAGGCTTCGGAAACTGCACCAATACCGGCGCGTGCGAGGTCGAGTGCCCGAAAGGCATTTCGATTGAGAACATTGCCCGCATGAACCGCGAATACCTCAAAGCATCGTTAACGGCCTAAATCTGAAGTGCGTGGCACGGGCTTTGCTCTGCTGCGCGACAATTAACTACCTCAACATGACCAAGAACATCCTCTTAGCCCTAGCCGCCGTTGCCGCACTCGCCTCGTGCAAACCAGACCCCACGCTTGACGAGCGCCTGGCCGGAACCTGGAACCTTAGCGACCTCAGCATGTCGGGCACGATTCAGTCGCCACTTGGCGCAATTCCGTTCACGATTGCCGACTCGCTGATTCGCCCCAACAACACGATGGAGTTGGCGATCAATGACGACGCCACGCAATCCATCCTGTGGAACCTTGACGTTCGCGCAACCCTAACTGCTGCGGCTGTTGGTTCGTTCGGCGTAGATGTTCAGGATACGGTAAGCGGCACGTGGTACGCAGTCGACGGCGGCGGCGTAACGCCAGACTCGCTCTACATCACGGCCGACGGCGAAAAAACCGGCTACGAGATCTTGAGCTTCCTCGAGACCAGCCTTCGCCTGCGCAGCGTGCAAACGATCAACGACCCTGACCTGGGATCGCAGACCGTAACCCAAGAGGTGACCTTTATCAAGTAAGGTTTTCGTTAAAAAAGAAAGCCCGAGGCGCAGGCCTCGGGTTTTTTTATTCGGGTACGTGAGTCGGTACCGATTCGCTTAAACTCCGCAAGCGCCGTGCCTGCAAAACGTGTCGTTCTTGATGAATCGTGATGATCTCGAACGCATCGTGTAGCGAATAGGTAACTATCCTGCTTGCCGGAGAGCAAATAAGCTGTTCACCTTCCTTAGTCGTGACGCTTCGAATCCAGCCCTTAAGTTCGCGTTGCGACTCACTAAATGCGTCCATGAAACTCAAGTCTGTGTTCGGAGTGCCTGGTTCCCATATCGGAAAGGTCTTAGACTTTTTCGTGTTTTTCGGACTAAGGGCCTTTTTCAATAAGTAGGTCATGAGGCTGGCATACCCAGGTACCCATCGAGTAACCGGTGTGGGATAGGTTCCACACTTTACCTGCAGGATGGTTTCTCGGTATGACCGCGTTGTCTTGTCTAAATGCGACACAATCTGCTCAAAATTCCACCCATTTGGTTCGGGTTTCAAACGCCAAAATTCCGAACCGAGTTGATCGGCAAGCTCACATATCTCAACGTGTACTGCGTCAAGGCGTTGAATAAGATTCTCTTTATTCACTGCTTGAAATTTAGCTAAAAGCCTTCCAGCCCTGAGCGGTCAACGAAACGTGTTCGCCGGCTAGGTTCACTAGGTATGCTCCCGACGACTCCGTCATGTGGCCGATTGGGGTAATGTTGGGGTTCCCCTTGATTTTGTCGTAGTCCTCTAGGGATACGGTAAAGACGAGTTCGTAGTCCTCTCCCCCGTTCAGCACGGCCGTCACGGGGTGGATTCCAAACTCCTCGCAGGCCCGAAGTACCACCGGGTCAATCGGCAGCTTGTCTTCAAACACCACGCAACCCAGGCCACTGGCCTTGGTCAGGTGCAGGAGCTCGCTCGAGAGGCCGTCGCTCACGTCCATCATGCTGGTGGGTTTCACGCCCAACTCGGCGAGGAGTTCGACGATGTCCTTGCGCGCCTCGGGCTTGAGCTGGCGCTCAATCGGGTACTGGTAG
>Ga0315907_10002925_pt1 | contig 20796 bp, 22 predicted proteins | sample LakEriMetagenome_3_FD_203525 | JGI IMG/M metagenome (GOLD analysis project Ga0315907, IMG submission 203525) | Freshwater fungal communities from buoy surface, Lake Erie, Ohio, United States - Buoy 12 MA123 | ecosystem: Environmental > Aquatic > Freshwater > Lake > Lake biofilm | place: USA...
CGACACGATGGTGGACCGGATGGTCCCGATCGCGAATATGCTCCCGCCGAACTTCAACATCTGGCTGGTGAAGTGCAAACTGCGGGCGCTGACCGCCTACGCGATCATCTCCGACAGTTTCTTCAAGGAGCCACCGGATACGGTCTCGCGCTCCCTCGGCGCGTTCGAGGTCTTGTCGGAGGAGCGCGCGTCCTTCATCCGCACGCTCGGCTACTTCGACGAGATGCTAATGGAGGCGCAGGTCGACGACAAGACGGCCGACGCGCTGGAGACCACGCGCCAGCGGATCGAGCGGATCATCGCGGCCCTCGACCTCCTCCTGATGGACAGCCCGAAGCAGTTGACCGTCTTCGCCTGACGCCGCCGTCAGGACGGCGGGGGCGACCGGTCCCACGCCGCGATCCCGGGCGCCGGGCAGAAGAGGCGGCCCGTGGGCCGGAACTCGGTCCGCGCGAAGCCGATGACCGTCCGCCCCGTCACGTGCCGTTCGGCCAGCAGAAGGCACGGGCCCGTGGGCGAGGCGGGGTCGGACACGGTGGCGAGCACAGCCACCGGTGGGAGCGGCGGCAGGTCCGGCGCGCCGAACGCAGCGCACCCCGCGAGCAGGAACACGCCGGCCATCGCCGGCACCCGTCTGCGCATCCGGCCCTCCCCGAGCCCCGTCTCCCACCGCAGGAACCCCGCGTCGGGCCCGGGGGTTTCCCTCCGACGACCCGCACGAGGGAGGCAGTCCGGATGCTCACGCGCGATCAGGTGGTGGATGCGCTCAATGATCTCGTCCAGATCACCGAGGACAGCCACGAGGGATACCGTCGGGCGGCGGAGACGGCCGCCGACGCCGACCTCAAGGCGCTGTTCAACGACCTGGCGGCCCAACGGGGCGCGATGGTCCGCGAACTGCAGGCCAAGGTGGCCGAGCAGGGCGGGATTCCGGCCGACCGCGGGACGCTGCTCGGCACGGCCCACCGGGCCTTCGACGGCCTGAAGGCGGCCGTCCTCGGCAATGACCGGCAGGCGATCCTGCGGGCGATCGAGCGCGGCGAGGGCGAGGCCGTCCGCCGCTACGAGCGCACGCTCGAACGGGACCTTCCGCCGGACGTCTCGGCCGTCGTCAGCCGGCACCTCCATCGCCTGCGCGGCGACCGGGACTGCATCGCCGACCTGCGCGCCGCCTGAACCGGACGCGCGCCGTCAGCCGACCGGGCGCGACGACCGGCCGGGCAGTTCCGCAAGGAGGGATCGGCGCGCGTGCGGGCTCATGCCGCCCCAGCGCGCGATCTCGTCGAGCGTGCGCAGGCAGCCCGCGCAGAGGCCCGTCCGCGGATCGACCCAGCAGACGCGGATGCACGGGCTCGGCACGTGGTCCTGGTCGACGGACACGCCTTCAACGTCCTGCGGCTTCGAGGGCACGGGCGAGGCGCAGGCCGCTGACCCAGGCCCCCTCGACCCGGGCACCGGCGCACCAGTCGCCCGCGATCCCGATACCCCGTTCCGCGTCGAAGGCGCAGCCCTCCGCGACGCCGGCCGTCGGAAGGGCGAAGCGCCAGCGGTGCGCCGCGGCCTGAACGACGCCGGGAAGCGGCCCGGCCACCCCGGCGAAGGCGGTGGACAGGTCGCGGATCACGTCGTCCGCCGACGCCTCGATGACCGACGTCGACCAGTCGGGCGAGCCGTGCAGCACCCAGCGCTCGCCCGCGGGCCGGCGCGGCTTGGAGCCGTCGCGGGCGATCCACGACAGCGGCCCGCCGGTCACGAAGGCGGCGTCGAAGCCGGTCTCCACGGGCGACTCGAACGCGATCATGACCGCCCAGCACGGGGCCATGGGCGCCGCCGCCGCCGAGGCCGCGAGCGACGGCGCGACGGGGGCGAGGAGCGGCCGGGCCTGCGGCGAGGGAACGGTGACCAGGACGGCGGCGAAGGGTCCCGCCTCGCTCCCGTCCTCGGCCACAAGCCTCCAGGCGCCCGGCGCGCCGTCGATCCGATCGATTCGCACGCCGGTGCGGACGTCGGCGAGCCCGCCGGCCAGATGACGCGGCAGGGCGCTCATCCCCGGGACGCCGACGTGGCGCTCGGCGCCGTCGGGCTCCGCAGGTCCCCCGGCGGACAGGCGGACGACACGTCCCGTCCAGCGGGCGACGACGCCGGCCGCGGTCCATCCATCGACCGCGCCGCGGAAATCGGGGTCGCGGGCCGTGAAGTACTGGGCCCCGTGGTCGAAGGGCCCGTGGTCGGTCCGCCGCGTCGACAGGCGCCCGCCGACGCCGCGTCCCTTGTCGAACACGACGACGGTCCGGTCGGCAGCGACGAGGGTCCGCGCGGCCGTCAGCCCGGCGATGCCGGCGCCGATCACGGCGATCGCGTCGGGCGGAACGGCGGGGTGGGAACGGGTCTCGGTCAAGCGTGGCACTCCGGCGGGGACGTCGCGACGTCGAGGTAGGCCCGCCGGGGCCCTCGGCCAGTCCCGACCGTGTCAGCGGAGCCGCCGGGTGCTACTATCATCTCCCCGTCCGACAGTCCCGCCCTGACCGTGACCGACGCCCCCCTCACGTCCGCAAGCCCCCGCGGCGCCACTCCGGCGCTCGCACCGGTCGTGCGACGCGCGCACCTCGCGACCGGGATCGTCATGTTCGTGTTCGTGGTTTCGCACATGACCAACCACGCGTTCGGGCTGATCTCGCTGCAGGCGATGGACGACGCGCGACCGCTGCTGACGGCCCCCTGGGGCTGGACGCCGCTGCGCTGGCTGCTGCTCCTCACCTTCGCCTTCCACGCGGGGTCGGCGCTCTGGGCGCTCTACGCGCGGCGGGGTCTGCGGACGATGAATGGGGGCGAGGCGGCGCAGCTGATCCTCGGCCTCCTCATCCCCTTCGCGCTCGTCACCCACTACGTCGGGACGCGCATCGCCTTCCAGCGCCACGACGTGCTGACGATCTACAGCTACGTCGTCACCTACCTGTGGGTCGTCAGCCCGCGGGAGGGGCTGATGCAGGCGGGCCTCCTGGTCGGCGTCTGGATCCACGCCTGCCTGGGCCTGCACGGCTGGCTCCGGCTCAAGCCCTGGTACCGGGACGCCGCCTGGTGGCTGTTCGCAGGCGCGCTGCTCCTCCCGGTGGTGTCGCTGCTGGGCTTCGTCGTCGCGGGACGGAGCGTGGTGATCGATTCGATGGATCCGGCGTGGTTCGCCCGGACGATGGCCGAGGCGCAGGCGCCGAACCCCGCGCAGGTGGCCGACCTCGAGGGGCTGCGGAACCGGCTGCTGCTTCTGTGGACCGGACTGATCGCGGCGACCGTGGCCGCGCGCATCGGCCGCATCGCATGGGAGCGGCGGGGCGGGCTCGTCCGTGTCGCCTTTCCCGACGGGCGCGTCGCCCAGGTGCCGCGCGGCACGACCGTGCTCGAGGCGAGCCGCGCGATCGGCTTTCCGCACGCGGGCGTGTGCGGCGGCCGCGGCCGGTGCTCCACCTGCCGGGTCCGGTTGGGGCGGGGGGCGGAGGGGCTGGCGGCGCCCAGCACCGAGGAGGCGAAGGTCCTCCAGCGCGTCGGCGCGCCGCCCAACGTGCGCCTCGCCTGCCAGATCCGGCCCACCGGCGGGATCGACGTGGCCCCGCTGCTGCCCCCGACGGCGACCGCGCGCGATGGCCATGCCCGCGCCGCCTCGCACGCGGGGCAGGAGCGGGAGGTGACGATCCTCTTCGCCGACCTGCGGGGCTTCACCCGCCTCGCCGAGCACAAGCTGCCCTACGACGTGGTGTTCATCCTCAACCGCTATTTCGCCGCCATGGGCGGAGCGGTGGAGGGCGCCGGGGGGCGGGTCGACAAGTTCATCGGCGACGGGGTCATGGCGCTCTTCGGGATTGAGGAGGATGCCGCGACGGGCGCCCGGCAGGCGTTGGCCGCCGCCGCGGCGATGGGGCGGGCGCTCGACGAATTGAACGGGAGCCTCGCGCCGGACCTTCCCGAACCGCTGCGCATCGGCATCGGCATCCATGTCGGTCCGGTGATCGTCGGCGAGATGGGATGGGGCCTCACCCGCCACCTGACGGCGATCGGCGATGCGGTCAACACGGCCAGTCGCCTGGAGCAGGCGACCAAGGACCACGGGGTGGAGCTGGTGGTGAGCGAGATGACCCTGACCTTCGCCGGCCTCGGCCTGCCCGACGCGGAACGCCGCGAGATCGCGGTCCGCGGCCGCAGCACGGCGCTGCCCGTCGTGCTGGTCCGGCAGGCCGTCGACCTCGCGCGGGGGGCGACATGACGCGTCGGGTCCTGTGCGCGCTGCTGGGCGCCGCGATGCTGGTCGCCGGCGGTGCCGCGGCGCAGGCACCGGGGGGCGTGCTGATCGCGACCGAGGTGGTCCCGGCGGGCGACCCCCTCGCCCCCGCCCCGCCCGCCCCGCCCTGGGCCGTGGTCGAGGGGCTGGCGCGGCAGGCGACCCTCCTCGTGCCCGACGCGGCCAGGGCCGCCGGCGTCGATCCCGCCCGGGTGGAGACGCAGGTGATCGCCGCAGGCGCCTTCCTGGAGACGTCGCCGACCCTGTTGCTGCGCACGCGCCTGCCCTGGGCCGACGCGGAGCGTCTGGCGGCGGCGCTGGGCTTCGTCTTCCGCTCGCCGGCGGCGATCGTCGCCGACCTCGCCGCGCCGGAGGGGGAGAGCGCCTTCGGCCTCGTCGCCCTGCCCCAGTCCCGCCCGACGCCGGCCCAGGCGCAGGGCTTCTTCTCCCGCGCGGCGGAGACGACGGACGGGCTGGGGATCAGCTATCTCGCCCTCCCCGAGGGGCTGCTGTTCCTCAATCTGCGCGACCCGGACGGACACACGCTCACCGGCCTCGACGACGACAACTTCGTCGAGGCGCTGCGCGACACCGCCGCCGCCGCCCGCGCCCGGCTGGTCGCCACGGGGACGGCCCGGGCCCGCGTGGTCTGGAACGACTGGATCGCCGCACCCGACGGGGAGGACCACCTCGCGCGCGTCGGACCGGCGGCCGCCCCGGCGCTGCGCGCGCTGCGCGACCGTCACGCGGCCGCGCTGCGCGCCCTGCCGCGACCCGGCCGGTAACGCAGGGCTGCGCGGGGCGCACTTGTCCGCAGGCCCCGTATCGGGCGAGGTTGAGCGATGACGACCCTCGACACCGCGCTGCGCCGCGACACGACCGTGATCGGCGTCGTCGGCGCCGCCCACTTCTTCTCCCACTTCTTCCAGCTGGCGCTGCCGCCGCTGTTCCCGTTCCTCGTGGTCGAGTTCGGGGTGGGGTACGCCGACCTCGGGCTGATCCCCGCCACCTTCTATCTGGCGTCGGGCATCTGTCAGGCGCTGGTCGGCGTGTGGGTCGACCGTTACGGCGCGCGTCCCGTCCTGCTGGCGGGGCTGACGCTGCTCGCCGTGGCCACGGGCCTCGCAGGGTTCGCGACGGAGTTCTGGATGCTGCTGCCGCTCGCCGCCGTTGCCGGCGTCGGCAACAGCGTCTTCCACCCGGCCGATCTCTCGATCCTCAGCACGAAGGTCAGCCCGGGCCGCATGGGGCGGGCCTACTCGATCCACCAGCTCGGCGGCACGCTCGGCTACGCCGCCTCGCCGGTCGTCATCCTGACGATGGCGCTGGCCTTCGGGTGGCACACGGCGATCGTTCTGGCGGGCGTGATCGGCCTGGGGATGGTCGGCCTCCTCGTCGCCTCGGGCGATCTGATCGCGACCGAGCCGGGCGCCCGCTCGGCCCGCCGGGCCGAGACGCCGGGCCCCGGCGCTCCGCCCGCGGTGGGCTACGCGGCCCTGATCGCCCGCCCCGCGATGATCATGGCCTTCCTCTACTTCCTCCTCTCGGCCGCGGGCGGGACGGCGATCCAGTCGTTCTCGATCCCGGCGCTCAAGTTCCTCTACGGTTTGCCGATCGAGTACGCCTCGGTCAGCCTCACGGTCTACCTGCTGGCCAGCGCCTGCGGCATCTTCCTCGGCGGCATCGTCGCCGATCGGACGGATCGGCGTGACCGGATCGCGGTCGGCGGGACCGCCGCGGCGACGGCGCTCATGCTCCTCATCGCCTCGGGCGTCGTCGGCTGGGCCGGGGCGCTGGTGGCGATGGCGGCCGCGGGGTTCTTCATGGGGGCGACCGCCCCCTCGCGCGACCTGATCATCCGCGCCGCGACGCCCAAGGGCGCCACCGGCAAGGCGTTCGGCTTCGTCTATTCCGGGCTCGACATGGGCAGCACCGTCATCCCGGTCCTCGTCGGCACGATGGTGGACCAGGGCCTGCCCCAGGCGGTGTTCTTCACCGTGGCCGGCCTCTATGCGCTGACCATCCTCACGGTCCTGCACATCAACCGCCGGCCGGCCGAGGCGGGAACCGTCGGGTGACATCGCGCCCGGCGGTTGGCGCGCCGCCCACGTGTTGATACTGTGCGCGCGACCTCAACTGGCCGATCGCAACCCAAGATGACGAACGCCGCCGAACAGCTGCCCCTACTTTACAAGGTCGTCGTGCCGCTCGACAGCGGGCGGCACGGGAAGCTGCGCCTGCGCAACCCGCGGACCTTCGCCTATGCCGCCACGGCGGCGCTGGTGCCCGTCCTCGCGGAGGAGATCCCGCGGATCGGCGGCCACTTCCCCATCGTCTTCCGGCAGCAGGACAGGCCGGTGCCCGTGATCCTCCTCGGCGTCCGCCCGGGGGAGAACCTGTTCGTGGAGGCGGACGGCCGCTGGCGCGACCGCACCCCCGTCCCCTCCTATGTCCAGCGGTACCCGTTCATCCTCGCGGAGACCGACCAGACGGACCAGTTCGCCCTCGCCTTCGATCCGACGGCCGACGTGCTGGCCCCGGACGGCGAACTCGCCCTGTTCGACGGGACGCAGCCGACCGCCACGCTGAACGAGATCCTCAAGCTCTGCAGCGCGATGAAGGCACAGGGCGACGTGACCCAGGCCTTCGTGGACGCGCTCGTCCAGCACGGGTTGCTGGTCGACCAGCGGGTCGAGCTGGTCGTCGGGTCCAACCGGATCAGCCTCACCGGCTTCAGCGTCGTGGACGAGCGCAAGTTCGTCGAGCTGCCGGACGCCGTCTGGCTGGAATGGAAGGCCAAGGGCTGGATCGGCCTCGTCTACGCCCACCTCCTCTCGCTCGACCGCCTCGCGACGCTCGCCGGCATCGCCGACGATCGCGCGAAGGCCTGACGGGAGATTGCCGAACACCCCGGGCGCCCCCACTTCAGCGGCATGCAAACCGTTGGCGCGGTTTGTTTTTCCTTATATGTCGTGGGGGCTTCCATGGGTCTGTTCAGCATGTTCAAGAACCAGGAGACGACCGAGGCGATGACGCCTCAGCTCGCCCTGGCGGTTTCGCTGCTCTACATCTCCGCCGCCGACGGCGAGATGGACGCGGAGGAGGTCGGCGGCCTCCTGGCGATCCTCGGCGGGCAGAGCGGGCGTGGGGGCGTCGGCTTCTCCAACGAGGCGAAGCAGGTGCTGGACAGCGCCGTGCGCTACATCCGCAAGACCCGGCCGCCGGAGTTCCTGGCCCAGGCGGCGCCGATGCTGACCGAGGCGCAGAAGTTCGCGATCCTCGTCAACATGCTCGACAGCGCGCTGTCCGACGGCCAGCCCGAGGTCGAGGAGCAGCAGCTGTTCGGCCAGTTCCTGACCGCCTTCGGCGTCTCCGAGGACCGGTTCAAGCCGTTCTTCGACGTGATCCAGCTGAAGTACGAGCGTCGGCTGTTCGTCGATCCGAACCACCCGATGAACCAGCCGGGTTTCCGGATCGGCTGACCGGCGCCGGGGGCCGGTGCCCGCCCGTCAGCCGGCGAGGCGGGCGAGGGCGGCGGCGTGGCAGGCGGGATCGCCCGCCGCCACGACGCGGCCGTCCGACCCCAGGGCCAGCGGGCGGCCGGACCAGTCGGTCATGACCCCGCCCGCGCCGACGACGACGGGCACGAGACCCGCCCAGTCGTAGAGCTTCAGCCCGCTCTCGACGACAAGGTCGAGATGGCCGGCCGCGACCAACCCGTAGGAATAGCAGTCACCGCCGTAGATCGGGATCTTCACGCCCCCGGCGACGCGCCGGAAGGCGGCGAAATCGTCGCCCGCGAAGGCGTCGGGCGAGGTCGTCCCGAGGATCGCCGCGCCCAGCGACGGGCAGGCGCGGACGCGCGCGGACGCGCCGTTGAAGGTTGTTCCGTGCCCGGCGGCGCCGACCCAGCGGTCGCCGACGATCGGCTGGTCGATCACGCCGAGGACCGGGACGCCGCCATGAAGCAGGGCGATGATCGTCCCGAAGATCGGCCGGCCGGTGATGAAGGATTTCGTCCCGTCGATCGGATCGATGACCCAGACCCACTCCGCGTCCGGCCGATCGCTGCCGTGTTCCTCGCCGATGATCCCATGATCCGGGCGCTCAACCGCGACGATGGCGCGGATCGCCGCCTCGGCTTCCCGGTCGGCGATCGTCACCGGGCTCTCGTCGGCCTTGTCGTCGACCGCGACGGGCGTGCGGAAATAGCGTCGGATGACGGCACCGCTCGCGTCGGCGAGGCGCCGGCCGAGATCGACCAGCGCCGGATCGACGACGGAGACGGTCACCGTCGAGGCCCGCTCAGGGCAGCGGCGCCGGCGTGTCGGCCAGCGTGCGCATCCATGCGATGACGTTCGCCCGCTCCTGCACGCTGCGGATGCCCGCGAAATTCATCTTGGTGCCCGGCGCGTAGGCCCGGGGATTGGCGAGGAACGCGTTCAGGTCCTCGTACTCCCACGGCTCGTTCGACATCCGCTTGAGCACGTCGGAATAGGCGAAGCCGGCCGCGTGGGCGTGCGGCGCGTTCACGATCGCGAACAGGTTGGGACCGACGCGGTTCGGGCCGCCCTTGTCGAAGGTATGGCAAGCGGCGCAGGCCCGGCTCCCGCGCTGGCCAGCGGCGACGTCGGCCGAGGCGAGGAGCGGACCGACGGGCTCCAGCTGCGGTTCGGCCGGCGCCGCGGCCGCGGGCGCGGCGTCGGGAAGCTCGACCTGATAGGCCGTCTCGGCGGGAAACTTCGGCGCGACCAGCTTACCGGCGATGAAGCCGGAGAGCATCGCGATCAGGCCCGCGAAGAGGACCGCGGCGAAGACCTTGTTCCACTCGGCGCTCGACATGAATGACCCCGGAAGCTCCTTGGACCCAATCGGCCGGACAATAACGATACGCCGGCCCTGCGTCGATGCCCGCCGTTTCGATCGTCCGTGCGGCGCAGGATACGGGGGCGCACCGGCCGGCGCAGCCACTTTGTCCGCCCCGATCGCGGACCTGATGTCGCATCGGCGCACGCGTCCGTGCGTTGACGGGCGCTCGGCCCCTCCGGATACTCCGCCGCCTTTCGAGCGGGAACGAACCCATGCCGACGATCGCATTCCAGGGCGAGCCTGGCGCCTATTCGCACCTCGCGTGCCGCAGCGTCCACCCGGACTGGGAGGTCATGCCCTGCCGGGCGTTCGAGGACGCGTTCCAGGCGGTCCATGGTGGTGCCGCGGACCTCGCGATGATCCCGGTCGAGAACTCCATCGCCGGACGCGTCGCCGACGTCCACCACCTCCTGCCGCAGGGCGGGCTGCACATCGTGGGCGAGCATTACCAGCGCGTCGTCCACCATCTGCTCGCCCTGCCGGGGACGGACCTGAAGGATCTGTCCGAAGTTCACAGCCACATCCAGGGCCTGTCCCAGTGCCGGAGCCTGATCCGCACCTTCGGACTGACGCCGATGGTCCACGCGGACACGGCCGGAGCGGCGCGCGACGTCTCGGTCTGGGGCGACAAGCGCAAGGCGGCCATCGCCTCGCGGCTCGCGGGCGAGATCTACGGCCTCGTCTCCCTCAAGGCCGACATCGCGGACGGGGAGCACAACACGACGCGCATGCTGGTGATGGCGCGCGAGCCCAAGATCCCGCCGCTCGGGTCGGGCACGGCCATCACGACGCTGTTCTTCACCGTACGCAGCGTGCCGGCCGCCCTCTACAAGGCGCTCGGCGGGTTCGCGACCAACGGCGTCAACATCGTGAAGCTCGAGAGCTACATGGTCGACGGGCGCTTCACCGCGGCGCAGTTCCACGCCGACGTCGAAGGGCATCCGGACGATCCCGCGATGCGGCACGCGCTGGAGGAACTCCGGTTCTTCGCGCGGCAGGTCACCATCCTCGGCGTCTATCCTGCGCATCCCTTCCGGACCGATGGCCGGGCCGTCGGCGACGATTGAGCATAAGTTGCAAGGTCGAGAATTTCTTCTTCCATTCGAATAACGAGACATTACCACTTATTTGCTTCGGGGATTTAACTCGCCGTTAACTGTGGATATTCGATGTTCGGCTCGTCATTCGAAATTGGATGGACGACCATGATCAAGCATTTGCAGGGCGAGGCGACCCTCGTGCCTCAGCAGGCCGGGGGCGGCAGCGAGGCCGGCACCGACGGCGGGGACCGCGAGGTCCAGCTGGCGGTCATGGTCCCGACCGTGGTGAAGGCCGCCGTGCGCCGTCGCGCCCACGAGGAAGGGGTCACCGTCCGCGCCCTGCTGCTTCGCCTCATCCGCGAGGCCGGCATCGCGAACGTCGACGAGAGCGACCTGACAGACCGCCGCGTCGCCGCTGCGGCGTTGAAGTCCAGGCTCTATCGCGAGGCGCTCGGCCGGCCCTGAGCCGTCGTCACCGACGGTCGCCGCCGGTTCGGGTGGCGGCGACCGCGATCGGCAGAGCGACCCCGAGGACGATCGCCGCCAGCGCATAGGGCGCCCCGGCGGAGAGGCCCCACGATCCTTCGACCGCCCGGGCGAAGACACCCGTGAACAGCACGGGCCCGACCAGCCCCGTCAGTCCGCGCAGCGCGGTGAGCGCGCCCTGGAGCTGGCCCTGCTCGCTCGGCTCCACCCGTCGGCTCATCAGACTCTGCGACGCCGGCCCGTAGAGGCCCCACAGCGCGAAGACCGGGATCGCGGCCCAGACCATCGCGCCGGTCGTCGCGGCGGCGAAGAGGACGAACCCGGCGATCCCGAAGACGAGCCCGACGAGGAGCGCCGCCCGCTCGCCGACCCGGCGGACGACGGGCTTCACCAGGAGCCCCTGCACCACCATCCCGCACACGCCGGTCGCAGCGAGCGACAGGCCCACGGTGGCCTCGTCCCAGCCGTAGCGGTGGGTGCCGTGCAGCACCCAGACGCTCGGCAGCACCTCGTGCGCCAGATAGAACAGCACGCTCACCGTCGCGAGGCCCCCCAACGAACGCTGCCGGCCGAGAAGGCGCAGGGCGCCGACGGGGTTGGCGCGCGCCCAGACGAGTCGGGGCGTCCGCCGCTCCCGCGGGAGGCTCTCGGGCAGGACGAAGAGGCCGTAGAGGCCGTTCGCGAACGCGAGCCCCGCCGCCACCCAGAACGGAAGCCGGGGGTCGAGGCCGCCGAGGAGACCGCCGACCGCCGGTCCGAGGACGAAGCCGAGCCCGAACGCGGCCCCCAGCATCCCGAAGCCCGAGGCACGGTCCTCCGGGCGCGTGACGTCGGCGACGTAGGCTGCCGCGGTGGAGAAGCTCGCAGCCGTGATGCCGGCGAGGATCCGCCCGGCCAGTAGCCAGCCGAGGTTGGGGGCCAGTGCCATCAGCACATAGTCGAGACCCAGACCGAACACGGAAACGAGAAGCACGGGCCGGCGCCCGAACCGGTCGGAGAGCGCGCCGAGCAGCGGCGAGAACAGGAACTGCATCGCCGCCCACGCGAGCCCGAACAGGCCGTAGACCTCGGCCGCGACGACGGCGTCGTCGCCGGAGAATTCGATCACGAGCCGCGGCAGCACCGGCAGGATCAGCCCCAGCGCCATCACGTCGAGCAGCACGGTGACGAAGATGAAGACGACGGCGGCGCGTCGGGGGGCGGGCATCGGCGGCGACGGGGTGGACCCTCGGGCGGTCGATTGTGTACGTCATCGGGCATGATCCCGCCAGACGGGCGCGACGCGGGACATCGCACCGGAGGAAACCGCCATGCAGATCGAGGCCGCCGTCCTTCACGTGGTGGGCGCCCCCCGCCCCTATGCCGGGAGCCGGCCGATCCGGATCGAACGGCTCGCCCTCGCCCCGCCGGGACCGGACGAGGTGCTGGTGCGGATCGAGGCGGCGGGGCTCTGCCATTCCGACCTGTCGGTGATGAACGGCGACCGGCCGCGCCCGGTGCCCATGGCGCTGGGTCACGAGGCGGCCGGCGTCGTCGAGGCCCTCGGGCCCGGGGTGGGCGACCTCGCGAAGGGCGACCGGGTGGTGATGGTGTTCGTCCCGTCCTGCGGCCACTGCGGCCCCTGCGCGGAGGGGCGGCCGGCGCTGTGCGAGCCGGGCGTCGCGGCCAACGGCCAGGGCACGCTCCTGTCCGGGGCCCGGCGCCTGACGTTCGCGGGTGCCCCGATCCACCATCACCTCGGCGTCTCCGCCTTCGCGACGCACGCGGTCGTCTCGCGCCGGTCGCTGGTGAAGATCGACCCGGACGTGCCGCCGGCCGTCGCCGCCCTGTTCGGCTGCGCGGTGATGACGGGGGTGGGGGCGGTCGTGAACACGGCCGCGGTGAAGCCGGGAACGACGGTCGCGGTCGTGGGGCTGGGCGGCGTCGGCCTCGCCGCGGTGCTGGGCGCCGTCGCAGCGGGGGCGGAGCGCATCCTCGCCCTCGACCCGCTGCCCGCCAAGCGCGACCTCGCCCTGTCGCTGGGGGCCAACGACGCCTTCGACCCGGCCGATCCCGGCTGCGTCGATGGGGTGAAGGCGGCGACCAGGGGCGGCGTGGACACCGCGTTCGAGATGGCGGGCTCCGCCCCCGCCCTCGACCTCGCCTACAAGATCACCCGGCGCGGCGGCACGACGGTGACCGCCGGCCTCGCCAACCCCGCCGCGACGCTGGCGCTCGCGCCGGTGAGCCTCGTGGTGGAGGAACGGACCCTGAAGGGTTCCTACATCGGGAGCTGCGTGCCGTCGCGCGACATCCCCCGCTACGTGCGGATGATGAAGCGCGGGCGCCTGCCGGTCGACCGGCTGATGAGCGGGACGCTGGATCTGGCCGACATCAACGCCGGCTTCGACCGGCTGGCGGACGGCACGGCGGTGCGGCAGGTGGTCATGTTTTGAGGGTGGAAGCGATCGGTCCCGCGGGTTCACGACGGCCGGCAGGTCGCGGTGTCTCTCGACGATGCGGACGATCTCGATGACCGGCCCCCAGTCGCTGAAGATTTCCCGTGCTATGTATTTCTTGATCTCTACGAGGTCCCTCCTGGCGGCGACCAGGAAGACCGTGCGTCTCAATCGGGAATGCCCGCGCGGCGGAGTTCCTCGGACGCCGCGGCCAGCGCCTCGTCCAATTCCTCGTCCGTGACCTCGCCCCCCTCGGCGAGCGCCTCCTGAATGCTCCGGCGGAGGTCGGCGAACTTCCGTTCCTGCTCCTCCAGAAGACGGAGCCCGACGGCGATCACCTCTTCGGCCGACCCGTAACGACCGCTACGGAGGGCCTCGTCCACGATCCGTTGATGCTCGGACGCGATCTCGACCTGCATGGACGCCTCTTCTTCCGACGGCACGACGCCAGCACCTTGCGTGCGCCGCGGTCACGACCCCCGCGCCGGCTGGGTCACCTGCTCCGGGCCGAAGCCGACGACATCCGCCTTGAAGATCGGCAGGCGGTAGACGAACCGGCCCCCCAGCGCGTTGATCCGGTCGGCCTCGGCCTTCGCAGCGTCGGCCGTCGCGGTCGCCTCCAGGCGCCAGAGCGTCGCCTCCCCGTCCCGCACCGGCTTCAGCCGCAGGACGAGGCCGTCGGTCGTCGTCACCTCGGCCGAGCGGCCCGCCGGGTCGACCGACAGGCCCTGGGCGCCCTTCACGTCGTCGAAGTTCATCGCCGTGAAGAGGGAGAGGACGCGGTCGGCGTCCGCCGTCTTCATCTCCCGGCCCTCCGCCATCCCGGCGATCACCGCCTTGCCGTCCGCGGCGCGGGTCATCGTGAGGGTCGGCACGTCGCCGCCCGACAGCACCACCGCCGCGGCCCGGTCGGCCGGCACGTCGGCGATCTGCCGGTCCATCCAGATGTTGGCCTCGAAGGGCAGCGTGACGCGGCCCTGGACGAGCCACGAGCGGTTGGTCGCCCGGTCGCGGACGTAGGTGCCGCCCATCGCCCCCATCTGCCAGTTGGACCGGCCGACGACGAGGTCGGCCAGCACCGTGCCGTCCCGTGTCTTCAGCACCACGCGCTTGGACGGGTCCCGGTCGGTCGCCGGATCCTGCACCTCGATGCGGGCGAAGCGCTCCGGGTCGGCGGTCATCGGCTCGAGGATGGTGAGCTGCGCCACGCCCGCCACCAGCTCGCGGATCGGCTCGATCCGGACCGGATAGCCGCCCTTCTCGGGCATCGTCCAGCCGTCGCCCTCGCGGGCGACGACGGCGGTCGTGCCCTTGTCGGTCACTTCGATCCGGGCGATGTCGTTGGCCCGGCTCGTGACGGCGGGAAAGAGACGCTCGCCCGCCCGCTCGTCGGCGACGGCACGGGGCCGCTCGGCGGTGGTCCAGACGGCCCCGCCCACCGCCGCGACGGTGACGAGGAGGAGGGCGAGGAAGGCGGTCGGGTTCATGGCGTCCGTCTCCTGTCGTCTCAGGCCGCCGCCATGCCCGCCGGCGGCGGGGGCGGGCGGCGGGTGGGGCGGAACAGCGCCGCCAGGATCGCGATCAGCACGACGAGCCCCGGAACCGCGGCGACGTTGATCAGGGTCAGCCGGTTCTTCAGCTGGTCGATGTCCTGCCGCAGGGCGTGCTGCACGTCGCGCAGCTCGGCCCGGGTCTGGAGCATGTCGGCGCGGAACCGCTCGATCTCCTGCTGCTGCTCGGGCGTCAGGATCACCTGGCCGTCGGTGCCCTGGCGCTGGCCGCGCCCGATCTGCTGCATGCGCTCCTCGGCGTCGCGAAGGCGCTGGGTCAGCTCCTGCTCGGTCTGGCGGAACCGGGCCTCGGCCTCCGCCTCCAGTTCGCGCACCACCTCGAACGGCCGCTGCGACAGGCCGCGGCCGCGCAGCGACAGCAGCGCCTCGCCGCCCGCGAGGTTGTCGATCGCGTTCACCGCGAAGTCCGCGTTGCCCGCGAAGGGCACGCCCACCCGCTGGCCCATCATCGGGCGCACGTCGATCCAGTTGCGGTCGTTCAGCATGTCGGCGTCGCCGACGAGGATGACGTTGGCCGGCGCGGACGAGGTCGCGAGGTGCGGCGCCTCGGTCTCCGGCTTCGGCGCGCCCTCGGGGCGGCCGTCGGGGAAGGCGGTCGCCACGGTGCCCCGCAGGCGCCCCGCCAGCACGAAGGGCGTGCCGGCCGGCTGGAAGTCGCGCACGAGGGCCCGCGGGTCGCCGCCGTCCTGCACACGCGCCGCGTCCATGAACATCGCGTCGGCCGAGGAGGAGACGAGCGGCGCCAGCGTCGCCGTCGCCCCCTCGGCCAGCGCGAAGGCGCCCGCCGCGGTCATGTTGAGCGACGGGATACGCGCGGTGACGGCGTCGGCGGTCGAGAGCGCGCCGTCGCGGAGCTGGAGCCACGGGACGTAGTTGACGACGACCGGCCGGTTCCCGGCCATCGCCTGCACCTGCATGGCGTAGGTGCGGTCGGCGACGATCTTCTGCGCGTCAAACGTCACCCCCCACGCCCGGAACAGCCGGGGCAGGTCGGAGCGCGGGTTCGGCGGCGGCTGGCCCGGGCGCATGCCCTCCTGCGTCTCGGCCAGCGGGTCGACGAAGACGAGGGTGCGGCCGCCGCGCAGGACGTACTGGTCGATGGCATAGAGGGTGGCGTCGGAGATGGCCTGCGGGTTGACCAGCACCAGCACCTTCACCTCGGCCCCGACCTCCGCGAGGTCGCCGCCGAGAAGGCGCACGTCGAAGAACTGGCGGAACTGGTCCATCACCTGCTGGGCCTGGAACCGGTTCTGCATGGAGCCGGAGAGGCCGAGCCCGTCGATCATCGCCACGACCGGCTTGCCCGGGTTGGCGAGCGCGATGACGAGGCGGGTGAGGTCGTATTCGAGGAAGGGCTCGCGCTCGGGCGCGAAGAACTCGATCACCTGCTGGTCGCCGGTGGAGTTGGTGCCCGCGATGCCGAAGAAACCCCGGTCGCCGGCCGCGTTCACGGCCGCCCCCCGCAGGCCGAAGGCGACCGCCCGGTCCTCCTCGGGCGAGAAGGGCCGGGGGTTGATCACCTCGAGGCGGATGCGCTCGCCCGACAGCGCGACGTAGGTGCGCAGCATCTGCTGCACCCGGTCGGCGTAGGCGCGCAGGTTGGGCGCGGCCTCGGTCAGCGCGTCCGAGAGATAGAGGCGCAAGCGCACCGGCTCGCGGATCCCCGCCAGCGTCGTCTTCGTGCCCTCCGAGAGGGTGTAGAGACGCTGTTCGGTGAGATCGATCCGCCGGTCGCCCACCAGCGCCATCGCCATCGCGTAGACGGCGAGGAAGAGCACCACGGCGAGCGCGATCGCCGGCCCGAGGAGCGTGGTGCGGTTGAAACGGTATCCGGTCGTCATCGGCCCCCTCCCCTCACTTTGCCTTTTCGCGCTCGATCAGGGCGGTGTTCGCGAACAGGCACGTCGCGATCAGCCCGAGATAGAAGACCAGCGTCGTCGCCTCGATCACGCCGCGGGTGATCTGCTGGAAGTGCGTCAGCACGCTGAGCGTCGCCACGAAGTCGACGACCGCCGTCGACGCCCAGGGGCGCAGGAAGCCCAGCACCACGTCGATGCCGGCCAGCATCAGAACGAACCCGCCCGCGGCGGCGAGGATGAAGGCGATCACCTGGTTCTTGGTCAGCGCCGACAGGCACGCCGCCAGCGACAGAAGAACCCCCGCCATCAGCCAGCTGCCGATGTAGCTGGCGAGGATGACGCCGTTGTCCGGGCGGCCGAGGTGATTGACGGTGAGCCACATCGGGAAGGTCAGCGCCAGTACGAGGCCGGCGAAGGCCCAGCCCGCCAGGAACTTGCCGAGCACCAGCTCCCACGTCCGGACCGGCAGCGTCATCAGGAGTTCGATCGTCCCCGCCTTGCGCTCCTCCGCCCACAGCCGCATGCCGAGTGCCGGCACCAGCACGAGATAGAGCCAGGGGTGGAAGGAGAAGAAGGTCTGTAGGTCCGCCTGCCCGCGCTCGAAGAAGCCGCCGAGGAAGAAGGTGAAGGCGCCCACGAGCACGATGAAGATCGCGGCGAGGGGGCTCGCGAAATAGGCCCCGAACTCCCGCTGGAAGACGGCGAGCGTGGTCCGCATCGAAGGCCCTCCGGTCAGCGCTGGGTGATCTGGCGGAACACCGCGTCGAGGCGCCCGCGCTCCATGCGCAGATCCTCGACGGGCAGGTCGTGGGCGTGCAGCACCGCGCCCACCGCGGTCACGATCTGCCGGCCGCCGTCGCCGACGACGCGCAGCCGCGCGAGGCCGTTGACCGCCCCGATCGTCTCCACGGTGCGGACATGCGCCACCTGGGCGATCAGGTCGCGCGCCCGATCGTGCGCGTCGGCGGCGACCGTGACCTCGATCGCCTGCGCGATGCCCGCGTGGGAGAGAAGGTCGGTCGGCGTGGCGTCGGCCAGAACCCGGCCCCTGGCGATGATGATCGCCCGGGTGCAGACCGCCTCGACCTCCTCGAGGATGTGGGTGGAGACGACGATCGCCTTCTCGCCCGCGATGGCGCGGATGAGTTCGCGCATCTCGAACTTCTGGTTCGGATCGAGACCATCCGTCGGCTCGTCGAGGATCAGCACGTCGGGATCGTGGAGCAGCGCCTGGGCGATGCCGACCCGGCGCTTGAAGCCCTTGGACAGCGTCTCGATCCGCCGGCCGTAGACGTCGGCGAGGTGCAGGCGGTGGACCATTTCGCCGATCCGCTCGCGGCGCCGCGCGCCGTCGAGCCCGCGCAGCCTGCCGACGAACTCGAGGAAGGCGCCGACCGACATGTCGCCGTAGGCGGGCGCGCCCTCGGGCAGATAGCCGATGCGGGCCTGTACCGCGCGCCGGTGGCTGCGGACGTCGAAGCCCTCCACCCGCGCCGTGCCGCCCGACGGCTCCAGAAAGCCGGTGATCATCTTCATCGTGGTCGACTTGCCGGCGCCGTTCGGCCCCAGGAACCCGACCACCTCGCCGCGCTCGACCGAGAAGCTCACCTCGTCGACCGCCTGCACATCGCGGAAGCGCCGGGACAGCGCATCCACCTCGATCATCGCCATGACAGCCACTCCTCACCGACGACGGGCGCCGGAGAGGTAGGTGAATCCCGTGCCGGGCGCAACGGGCCCGCGTGCGCGGCGCGGGGCGAAGCGGCGGCGGAACCATGGAATTTTCGTGGCGGAACCGCCGGACGCGTCATTCCGGTCACAGACGGTCGGCGAACATGAACCCCACCGCAGCCACGAGGCAGCCGAAGGCGGCGGCGTGGTTCCATTTCAGCGTCTCGCCGAGCCAGACGACCGAGAAGCCGGCGAAGACCAGAAGCGTGATCACCTCCTGGATCACCTTCAGCTGCCCCGCCGTGAAGGTGCCGTAGCCGAGGCGGTTGGCAGGCACCGCGAAGCAGTACTCCACGAAGGCGATGCCCCAGGACACGAGCACCACCTTCCACATCGGCGCGTCCGGATACTTCAGGTGGCCTTACCAGGCGACGGTCATGAACAGATTCGAGACGCAGAGAAGGAAAATCGGCGTGACGAGCGACGGTGACATTCGGCGCCCCATGGGTTGACGGACACGGACCCGTCCGAGGCTACGGGCCCAGCAGGCCACGTACCGCCCCCAATATCGCGATCAGGCCGAAGATGCCCAGCGCGGCGGCGCAGCCGACGTTCAATGCCCGGTGCAAAGCGGGCGTGAGGACGGAGCGGCACCACGCGACGATGCCCGCGGCCACGAAGCACCACGTCAAGGAGGACGCGGCGAAACCGCCGAAGAAGACGAACGCCTCCGGCGTCGTCATGTCCGTCACGCCCAGCGCGGCCATGGGCGCGACCATCGCCGCCCAGAAGGAGACGTTCTGCGGGTTCGACAGCGCCATCGCCGCCCCCGCCGCGACGGCGCCACGGCTAGCGGCATGGCCGTCGGCGGCGACGAAGTCCCTCGGTTCGGCGGCGTCGTTCCACGCGCCCCAGGCGAGCCAGAGGAGGAACCCCGCCCCTGCGAGTTCCAGCGGTAACCTCAGGATCGGTACGGTGAAGAGGGCGGCCGCCCCCGCGACCCCCAGGACCGCCCACGAGAGGTCACCCGCGAGCGATCCGATCTGCACCGCAAGGGCTGGCCGAAACCCGCCGTTGAGGCCCCGACGCAACGTTTCCGCCGTCACCGGTCCAGGTGCGGCGTTGAAGGCCAGTCCGAAAAGGAAGGCGGCGAAGAAGAGGGTCAGCACGGCGATCTCCGAGGGGACGGGATGGCCCTTGCTATCGGAGGGCGACGGCACCGTCTTGTACCCGGTTGATCCGCATCGCCGTCAGTTGCCAGCGCGGTATCGACCGGGCGTGGTGCCCATCGCGTCACGGAACACACGCGTCAGATGGGCCTGATCCGTGAAGCCGAGGGCGGCGGCCACATCGGCCGGTGGCGTCCCGGCGCGCAGCAGTGTGCGCGCCCGCGCCACCCGACGCTGCAACGCCCATCGCATCGGCGGCATGCCGTACGCGGCCGAGAAGCGGCGGACCAGGTGCTCACGCGAGATCCCGACCTCGGCCGCGATCTGCGTCAACGACGGATGGTCGCCCAGTCGGTCGGTCAGCAGCGTCGCCACGCGCCGGACCAGCGCGTCGCCGCGTGGCACCGGACGGCGGCACCCGCCCGCACCGACCGTCGCGGCGAGGATCGCGACCACCGTCTCCTCCGCCAGACCGTCGTCCGTTCCGTCGCGGAGGGCGATGATCCGTCGCAGACGCATGAACTGCCCGAAGAGACCACGATCGCGCAGCACCGGTTCGCCGGGCGGGGGCGCCTGCGGCAGACCGAGCGTCCGTGCGACGAAACCGGGCTCGGCGTAGAGGCTCACGAAACCCCACCGGGAGCCGGCGACGGACGCGCCTTGGCTCGCCTGCATGGCGCCGGGCTCGTAGACGGTTGTGTCGCCGGGCCCGGCCTCGAGGCTGCGGCCGTCGAGCCAGATCCGCTCGGCCCCGCCGACATTGGCGGAGATCACGAACTCGTCGTGCGTGTGCCTGGCGAAGGCGGCGGTGGCGCCCATCGCCTCGACGACGGCCGCTTCGAAGCTGGGGCGGCGGAGCAGCGTCTGGGCGAAGCCCGTCTCCATCGGACGGTGCATAGCACCCGGACGCCCTCCGCGTCGAGCGGCCACCCCGCTCTCACCCCCCGAACGGATGACGCCCGTCCACGACGAAGGGCGCCCCCTCCCCCGGCTGCACGAACAGCGTCACCGCATCGACCCGTATCGGATCGGCGCAGACGGCCGCTGCGAGCGGGCCAAGGGTCCATCGCAGCAATGCCGCGTCCCCGTCCGACAGCCGCTCCGACAGCGTCATGTGGAAGCGGAAGGTGTCGAGCACGTAGGGATAGCCCCAGCGGTCGAGGTGCGCGCGGTGGTGTTGATCGAGCCCCTTCGCCCGCCGATCCCGATCCTCAGCCGGCATGGGCGCGCGGAACGCGTCGAACTCGACGACGCAGGCGTCGGCCAGTGCTTGCAGGTCGTCGGACGGCTCGGCCTCCATCAGCGCGAGGAAGCCGTGCAGCGACCGCAGCCCGAGACGGAGGTCGAAGGACCGCCGGCCGGCCGCGAACCCCGCCAGCGCCTCGCGCAGCCCGTCCGCCGTGACGCCGGGGCCGAGGCGGAA
>Ga0315907_10002927_pt1 | contig 20793 bp, 23 predicted proteins | sample LakEriMetagenome_3_FD_203525 | JGI IMG/M metagenome (GOLD analysis project Ga0315907, IMG submission 203525) | Freshwater fungal communities from buoy surface, Lake Erie, Ohio, United States - Buoy 12 MA123 | ecosystem: Environmental > Aquatic > Freshwater > Lake > Lake biofilm | place: USA...
CACCGCCGCCAATTCACTTTCACGAGCGCAGCCGTCGCCAGCACGCTCGTGCTTGCGGGTTGTGCCGGGTCTTACGCACCAACTTCAAAGGAAAAAGGTATGCCAACTAACCACAAAGACCAAGTCCTCGCACTTCTGAAGTCAATTGAAACAGGTGATCCAGCGCCCGTGGCCGTGGTGAACGCCAAGAAATACATTCAACACAACCTGGCGGTCGCCGATGGCCTGGCGGGGCTTGGCGAGGCGCTGGCAGCCTTGCCGAAGGAGTCTGCGCGAGTCAACATCGTGCGTGTGTTCCAAGATGGCAACTACGTGTTCGCGCATACCGACTACAACTTCTTCGGACCCAAGATCGGATTTGACGTTTTTCGTTTTGAAGACGGCAAGATCGTCGAGCACTGGGACAACCTGCAAGAAACCCCGGCCAAGCCCAACCCCAGTGGTCGCACGATGATCGACGGCACGGCCACATTGACCGATTTAGACAAGACACAGGCCAACAAAGAGTTGGTACGGGCATTCGTGGACGACATCCTTGTCAACGGCCGCATGGGCAAGCTGGCTGGCTACTACGACGGCGACAACTACATCCAGCACAACCCGGGCGTGGCAGACGGCTTGTCCGGGCTAGGGGCGGCGCTTGAAGCCATGGCCAAGGCGGGTGTTTCGATGAAATACGACCGCGTCCATCAGGTGCTGGGTGAGGGCAACTTCGTGCTCGTGATCAGTGAAGGCCAGTTTGGCGGCAAGCATGTGGCCTTCTACGACCTGTTTCGCGTGCAGGCTGGAAAGATCGCCGAACACTGGGATGTGATCGAGGCCATTCCTCCCAAGGCGCAGTGGAGGAATACGAACGGCAAGTTTGGTTTCGCAGCCTGATTCGTTGCCGCTGAGTTCGATGGCGTCACTTTGTTCTCTCGAAAAAACTTTTCTGCTGTCCACATCCAGAAATGGTGATTGGACATTCCGTCAATTCGTTTCCGAAAGATTCAGCAATGACCTACTACAAAAAACCATTTGCAGCATCCATCGCATTTTTCTGCGCATCAGTGTCCTTGCTGGTTCCCGGCATGGCGCATGCTGCCAACACGCCCACTTCCTGCAGAAGCTACGAAAGCTGGGTCGGCAAGGACAAGGTCAACATCGTTGATTTCCGAGGCCAAGACGAATCCTCGCCTTTCCGCTTCCGCTTGAAAGCACACAGTTTCGAGAGCGTGAAAACGGATGGTTTCATGGGGCCTATCACCCGAGGCGAGTTGACGTTCTCCTACCCACGCCAAGCCAAGCCTGAGGTTCCGTATGTCAAAGATGCACCTTACCCAGCGCCCTACACACGTGGCCCCGCGTTCGGTGAAAAAGTGCGTTACCAAGCACGGGAAATCGCTTGCAATGTATTTGAGGTGCACTGGAAGGAGCCGTTCAAGGGCGATACCGTCACCCACGTGCAGGACTTCAACCGCCAACACGTTTGCACCAACATCACCAATTTGAACCGCGAAGTGATCCCAGCAGGGTTTGATCAGTTCGACCTGAGTCAACAACTGAACAACAAGGCACTCTTCCCCGCAGGCAGCCCTCTGATGAAGGACGGATTTGGTTGGTACAACCTGTGTGGCAAGATGGCGCAAAGCCGTGAGCGCGACCGGGTGTGGGAGGACAAGCTGGGCTTCCTGGTGTACGAGGTCAAGTGATAGAGCATACCGACTACATCGTCGTCGGTGCCTGTGCGGCTGGGCGGCTTGTTTTCGCCGCTCGCCTCAGCGTAGACCCATCAGTGCACGTGGCGCTGTGGGGGTAGGTGCCAAGAACACGTGAGACATCTGGCGTATCCGTACAGTCGAGAGTATTCGACGTACTTTTGAACATGGCGATGCAGACCCTTCTAACACTATCGGCTGGGCAGACGATGTTTGCGACGGAGGGTTCGGCGCATGTGATCATGCCTCTTGGCCCTGACCAACTTGTTGAAACTGCATTTGGCCAAGGCCGGCCACATGCTGCGCAACTGGAGACTGCCATCAATTTGGTGGAAGATGCCCTCATGGCAACCGGCTTGCGTGCCATGCCGCGTGGTGCTTTGGTTGCTGATGCACGGTTATTGCATTTGGCGTTGGGTGTGATCGATGCACCGGTGTGTCTGACCTTGGCACAAGTAGAACGGCGCTATCAAGACATTGCTCATGCCGCACAGCGCCTTCCTTCTGCGCCCGTATTGGACCTTGCCCCCTTACCGCTCGCAGTTTTGATCTTGGTGCGTGAGTGCATGCACCATTTGGGGTATTCAGAACTTGTTCTTGTCAAAGACCAAACGCATGCTGAACCAGCCTGTGCTCCACAGCGCCAATAGGAAACTTGTTTGAGCACGCAACCGTTCAGATTGCCGCATGGTGCGCGAGCGGGGATGCGGCTCCGGGATCAGGACTGTGAGGGGAGACCCTTCACTTCGGTGCCAACCGAATCGCCCCATCCAGCCGGATCACCTCGCCATTGAGCATGTCGTTGGTGATGATCTGGTGTACCAGCTTGGCATAGTCCGCCGGGGTGCCCAGGCGGCTGGGGAAGGGGACGCCTGCGGCCAGGGCGTCTTGCACTTCTTGCGGCATGGCGAAGAGCATGGGGGTGCCGAAGATGCCGGGGGCGATGGTCATGTTGCGGATGCCGCTGCGTGCCAAATCGCGTGCGATGGGCAGGGTCATGCCAACGACACCGCCTTTGGAGGCCGAGTAGGCGGCCTGGCCGATTTGGCCGTCAAATGCGGCCACGCTGGCGGTGGAGATGAGCACGCCGCGCTCGCCGGTGGCTTCGGGTTCGTTCTGGCTCATGGCGGCGGCGGCCAGGCGGATCATGTTGAAGCTGCCGATCAAATTGACTGTGACCACTTTGCTGAACAAAGCCAGGCTGTGCGCACCTTCCTTGCCCACGGTTTTCGCGGCAGGGGCGATGCCCGCGCAGTTCACCAGGCCCATGAGTTTGCCCATGGTTTGGGCGCGGGCCACCACGGTTTGAGCATCGGCTTCCTGGCTGACATCACACTTCACGAAGGCCGCATTCGTTGCACCCAATTCGGCGACCAGGGCCTCACCTTTGTCAGCCTGCAAATCTGCGATCACCACCTTGCCGCCCTGAGAGACGAGCATGCGTGCGGTGCCTTCGCCCAAACCTGATGCGCCGCCGGTGACGATGAAAACTTTGTTTGCGATATCCATGGTTGAACTCCTGTGGGTGGTGAGAAGGTGAAACGCTGAGATTGAAGTCCGCGTGGTGGTGCAGATCCAAGTCAGGTTCAAGTTGACGTATACGTCAATTGTGATCGAAAAAAGAGCCGCTGCAGGAGCGGCTCATGACGGATGGGGAGGATCAGCTGGCCAGTGCGGCCAAGGCGCGGGCGGTGATTTCATCGACCGTGCCGGTGCCGCTGATTTTGCGGACCTTGGGTGCAGCAGCATCGCCACTGCTTGCCCAGTCGGCGTAGTAGGCCACCAGCGGACGGGTTTGCTGTTGGTACACCTCCAGGCGTTTGCGCACGGTGGCTTCTTTGTCGTCGTCGCGTTGAATGAGGGCTTCGCCGGTCTCGTCGTCCACACCTTCTTTTTTCGGTGGGTTGAATTTGACGTGGTAAGTGCGGCCCGAGGCCACATGCACGCGGCGGCCGCTCATGCGTTCGATGATGGCTTCGTCGGGCACGTCAATTTCGAGCACGATGTCGAGTGGCACCTTGGCGGCTTTCATCGCATCGGCCTGCGGAATGGTGCGCGGGAAACCGTCGAACAAAAAGCCCTTGGCGCAGTCGGGCTGAGCGAGGCGCTCTTTGACCAGGCCGATGATGATGTCGTCGCTCACCAAACCGCCAGAGTCCATGACTTTTTTGGCTTCGATGCCCAACGGGGTACCCGCTTTCACGGCAGCGCGCAGCATGTCGCCCGTAGAGATTTGCGGAATGCTGAATTGTTTGCAGATGAAGGCAGCTTGTGTGCCTTTGCCAGCGCCGGGCGCGCCCAACAAAATCAATCGCATGGTGGTCCTTAGTTTTCTGTATTTCGAGGAAATTGGGGTGTCGCCGCCGGTGGGCTCAGCGAAGAGCGGGGGAGAATAGCATGCGTGTCCGACGTGAAGCTGACAGGTGTTTTCCCTTGGAGAATGTGCTCATTCATCCGCAGGCCACAGGGAGCGGACCCGCTCCAAGTCCTCTGGCGTGTCGACCCCCGCACCGGGCTGGCGCGTGCTGACATGAACCGCAATGCGGTGGCCATGCCAAAGCACGCGCAGTTGTTCGAGGGACTCAACGGTCTCCAAAGGGCTGGCAGTCAATTTTGGAAATTCACGCAAGAAACCCGCGCGGTAGGCATACAGGCCTATGTGCCGCAGCGGCGCGTGGGAGGGCAACTGGCTCGGTGTCTGTCGCGTGTCGCCATAACCATCCCGCCACCAAGGTATCGGTGCGCGTGAAAAATACAAGGCTTGCTGGCGAGCATTGCAGACCATCTTCACGACGTTGGGATTGAACAGGTCGTCTGTGTTGGTGATGGGATGTCCCACCGTGCCCATCACGCAGTCGGTATGTTCTGCCAATAGCTGCGCGCAGGCATTGATCAAGCCGGGGTCAATCAGGGGCTCGTCGCCTTGCACGTTTACCACCACGGCGTGGTCGTCCAGCTTCAAAAGTTGGCATGCCTCGGCCAGTCGGTCGCTGCCCGTTGCGTGGTGGTTGGCCGTCATCACCACCTGCACACCGTGGCCGTGGCAGGCGGCGGCGATTTCGTCGTGGTCGGTGGCGACCACCACCCGCGAGGCCCAGGATTGAGCGGCTCGCTGGGCCACCCGTACCACCATGGGCAAGCCGGCAATGTCCGCCAGGGCTTTGCGTGGCAACCGGGTGGAGGCCAGGCGGGCCGGGATCAGCACGGTGAATTTCATGCGCCAGAGACCAGGGGTGTGGTTTTAGGGCGGGGCGTATCGGGCGGCAGGGGGCGGGCCTCAGATTCCAACATCACGGGAATGCCATCGCGCACGGGAAAGGCCAGCAGGTCGGCGTGGCAAACGAGTTCATGCGTGTCGTGTTGGGGCGGACGCCAATGGTCGAGCGGACCTTTGCACACGGGGCAAACCAGCAGTTCCAGTAATCGGGTGTCCATGGGGGGCTTTCTAGATTCAATACAAGCGCTGCAATGGGCGGTGGCGCAGGCTGTCGTCCAATGCGTGGCGCAACGCGAGGTCCATGTCATCGTTCCAGCGCAAGTCTAGTGGCACGACCCAAACACGGGTTCGTCCCGAGGGAAGTGGACCCAGTTTGACCGCATCTTTTTCGGTGATCACAACGTCAGTGGCCTCTTGGGGCCAGGGCAGTGTGGCGTAATCGTGGTGGTCAGGCAGGGGCAGGGGCTTGATGGACAAACCACTTTTTCGGAGCATGTTGAAAAAACGGTCTGGCTGCGCAATGCCGGCTGCTGCCCACAGTGGTTCTTGCTGAGACAAGGCGGCCAGGGTGGCAAGCGTTTGGGGTGTCGCCGGACGACCCGCTCGCCAATCCAACCACGCCACCGCTCCACTGAGTTGAGAGCTGGCGACGTAGCCCGGCAGCGCCGTCGACGGCGCAGGGCAGTTGTAGAGCACGAGCGAACGTCTGGGCACCTCACATGGCAAAGGCTGGCGCAGCGGGCCCGCGGGAAGCAGCCAACCATTGCCAGCGCCACGCGCGTCGAAAACGATGATCTGCATCGTGCGTTTGAGCCTCAGGTGCTGCAGCCCGTCATCACTGATGATGAAATTGACCTCTGGGTGCGCAGACAGCAGGGCTTGGACCGCCGCTACGCGGTCGCGGCCGATCACCACCGGTGCTCGAGACCGCAATTTCAACAACAGCGGCTCGTCCCCCACATCGGCTGCCAACGAGTCTGGCGTCACCTCCTGCACCCCAACGGCGCGGCCACCATAACCGCGCGATACGATGCCCGGCGTGCGGCCTTGTTGTACCAGCCACTTGTAAAGCGCGAGCACGGTCGGCGTTTTGCCTGCGCCGCCAACCACGATGTTGCCCACCACCCAAACGGGGACCTCGGCCAAGGTTGCGCGCAAGAAACCCCATCGAAAAAGCTGCAGACGGGTCCGCACGAGTGCTGCAAATAAAAGAGACAGCGGCCATAAAGTGCAGGCCATCCATCCCCTCTTGAGCCATGCGGCTTGCAGCCTTTGTTGCCAAGAGGCCCTCGGTGAAGCAGCGGACATGGAAAAAGATGCTTTTCCGCAGGGGCTGGTCAACGCGAGGAGGAGTCGTTGCCTTGGGTGGCAAATGTCAATCGGGCCAAGCCGGCACGCCTGGCCGCATCCAGCACGGTCACCACCATTTGATGGGTCGCGGCGGCGTCGGCAGAGACGATCACCATGCTGTCCGCCGATCCTCCTGCTGCTTCTACCAGCGCTGCCGCCAACAACTCGGTGCTGCGGCCATCGACGGACTTGCGGTTGACCGCGTAACGGCCATCAGCGGCCACGGCCACGATGACTTCGCGTGGACGGTCTTGCAGCTTCTCAGCATCCGCTACAGGCAGACTGACCTGTAACTCGGTGAATTTGGAATAGGTGGTGGAGATGACCAAAAAAATCAAAACCACCAAGAGCACGTCGATGAAGGGGATCAGGTTGATCTCCGGCTCTTCCAAACGGTGTTTACGGAAGTTCATGGCAAAGCTGCAGGTTCGGTGCTTGTCAGTTGGCCGGCTTGTTGCGCACGGAAAAGCGCATCAGGTGGGGCACGAAACGTTCAGCGGCCTGTTCCAGCTGCAAGGTGTAGGCATCCACCAGTCCGCGAAAGTAGCGGTAGAACATCAGGGCGGGGATGGCAATCATCAACGCAAAAGCGGTGTTGTAAAGCGCGATGGAAATGCCATGCGCCAGCTGGGTGGGGTTGGAGCCGCTGGACGGGCCCTGCGCGCCAAAAATTTCAATCATGCCGATCACGGTGCCAAGCAAGCCCAGCAGCGGGGCGGCCGAGGCGATCGTGCCCAGGGTGTTCAGGTAACGCTCCATGGTGTGCACGGCAGTGCGGCCGGCCGATTCAAATGTGCTGCGCAGCGACTCTTCGTCCAGGCGGGGCTCGGCGATGATGGCGCGCACGCCCGCAGCCAGCATTTGTCCCAGAACCGAGTTGTCGGCCAGCTTGTTCACAACATCGGCTGAGGGCAGGCGCTCCCGCGTGACCGACATCACTTCGTCAAGCAGGCGAGGCGGAGCGATGCGCAACACCCGCAGGCTGGAGAAACGCTCAATGATCAGTGCCAATGTCACGATGGAACAAAGGATCAAAGGCCAAATGGGCCAGCCAGCGGCTTGTATGATCGAAAACAAACGCGTGTCCTTTCGGGGTCAGAGGGTCGAAATTCTTGGCAGGGCGGATTATGGGGCCAGTGGCGCTGATCACCGACGCCCCCACCACAAGGCTGGAGTGGGGTTCGCTGTTCACGGGTTCCACCGGCGTCATGTGCGTTTGCTTGGGCCGTCGTTCGGTTTTCCATCCATCCACTGCGACTGTGGATAACTTTGTGGGTAACCCCGCTGCGTTTGCCGGTAAGCCGCGAAAATCCTAGCCCATGAACAGAATGCTTAAACTTTGAGCACAAAAAAACCTTTGAAAAACAAACACTTGCACAATTGTGAAAGCCTTGTGACAGCCATGGTGACCCGCCAAGCCAGTATTCACGCGCTTGTGGAGTTCTCAAGTCCCGCCAATGCTTGCTTGCAGAGCGATTCGGAGCAGGCGTGAACACTTTTCTTCCTGGTGATAACCCGAATAGCCCTGTCGGCCCCGCCATGGTGTGGACCGTTGCGGCTTTGGTGCATGCCGTGGCCGATACCCTGGCGGCCCGGTTCTCACTTTGCAGCGTACGTGGAGAGTTGTCAGGCTTTTCCCGAGCTGCGAGCGGGCATTGTTATTTCAGCTTGAAAGACTTTGGCGGTGCTGACGCCATGGTGCGCTGTGCCATGTTCCGCCGCGCCGCGGGTTTGCTGGACTTCAACCCTGCAGATGGTCAACAAGTGCAATTGCGTGGCCGCTTGGTGGTTTACGAGCCCCGAGGTGAGTTGCAGCTGGTGGTGGAAAGCATGCAGCGGTGCGGTGAAGGTGCACTGATGGAGCAGTTCTTGCGCCTTAAAGCAAAGTTACAGGCGCAAGGTCTTTTTGATGCGGCGCGCAAACGGTCTTTGCCACGGTTTCCTGCCTCTGTTGGCGTGGTCACATCCCTGGGTGCGGCAGCGCTGCACGATGTCACCAGTGCATTGGCGCGGAGGGCACCGCATGTTCGTGTGGTGGTGTATCCGAGCCTGGTGCAAGGACCGCAAGCGCCAGCCGCTTTGGCTCAGGCCCTTGTTTTGGCAAGCCAGCGCCGAGAAGTGGACGTGCTCATTCTGTGTCGCGGCGGTGGCTCGCTGGAGGACCTGTGGGCCTTCAATGACGAGGGGTTGGTGCGTGCCGTGGTCGCGTGTTCCATGCCCGTGGTCAGCGGCGTGGGACATGAAACCGACGTTAGTTTGGTCGACTTCGCTGCTGACCTGCGTGCGCCCACGCCCACCGCAGCGGCTGAAATCGTGGCGCCCGCCACACGCGACTTGCTGGACGGTTTGAGTGCCCATGCTGCGCATCTGCAACGGGCCGCGCACGGCCAGTTGGATCGCCATGCGCAGCGTTTGGACCGAGCCGCTTTGACCTTGTCCCGCCCCGTGCAGGCCGTGCGTTTGTCGGCGTTGAAGTTGCAGCGATTGGCGCAGCAGATGGTCACCGCCCAGCAGCGTGGCCGCGAACGGGCGTTGCAACAATTACAGCGACTGGCCAATCGGCTGCAACAAACGCGGCAGCAACAGACGGTGCTTCAGTCCCACAAATTGGCCCATCTCGCCACACGGTTGGCGGCATCTGACCCCCACCAAGTGCTTCGGCGTGGTTATGCGTGGGTCAGTGATCGAAACGGCGCGGCGGTGCAATCAGTGCACGCAGTTGCACTCCATCAACACTTGACAGCTGTGTGGGCCGACGGCCGGGCCCAGGTGCAAGTCACACAGATCGAGACCCCTGATACGCCGCACAAGCACAACCCTGTCATACCGTAGGGGCTATGCCGCGTTGCGTCGAGGCACTCCTTGCTCTGCCTACAATGCCGAGCAGTCAGACGAGATGGCGGCCTGCAGCCAGGCAAATCGGCCTCAGCCACCACGCCTTTTCATTCACAGCACCACCAGGAGAGAGAAGCCCATGGAACACACCCTGCCACCCTTGCCCTATGCGATTGATGCACTGGCGCCCCACTACAGCCAGGAAACATTGGAATTTCACCACGGCAAGCACCACAACGCTTATGTGGTCAACCTCAACAACCTGCAAAAAGGCACTGAGTTTGAGAATCTGAGTCTCGAAGACATCATCAAAAAATCCTCTGGCGGCATCTACAACAATTCGGCTCAAATCTGGAACCACACCTTCTTCTGGAACTGCATGAAGCCCCAGGGTGGTGGTGAACCTAAAGGCGCACTTGCCGCCGCCATCAATGCCAAATTCGGCAGTTACGCCGCGTTCAAAGAGGCCTTCGTGAAAAGCGCGGTAGGCAATTTTGGTTCTGGTTGGACCTGGCTCGTGAAAAAGCCCGATGGCAGTGTCGACATCGTCAACATGGGTGCTGCCGGTACGCCTTTGACCACAGCCGACAAAGCTTTGCTTACCGTGGATGTGTGGGAACACGCCTACTACATCGACTACCGCAACCTGCGTCCGAAGTTTGTCGAAACCTTCCTGACTTCCTTGGTCAATTGGGACTTTGCTGAAAAGAACTTCGCCTGATCTTTCTGTTCAGCGTCAATTGAAAGGGGCCGGGAAAAAACCGGCCCCTTTTGTTTTTCGCCGTACGCCAGTGGGCGCACCCGACTGACGAGATCGCGGTCATGGCCCCATATCACTGCGATGGATTCCCCGTCATGGCCAAATAACGCGCCAGACCCGCGCCGCCGGCGCGCATCACCGCCTCGTGGTTCCAACGAAACAAGGGGGCCAGCAGCGGGGCCAGCCATCGTTTCCAGCCCGATGTCAGTTTGACGCGGTACACATAGGTGATGTCAGTGATGCCCGATTCAAAACGCAGCAACCAAATGCCCTCGCCTTGAAGTTGGCCCATGGACCTGCCACGCAGGCGTTCGGGTTTTTGCATGTCGATGGTCTCCACATCGATCAGCAGGCGATACGGAAGCCGTGTTGCCCATTCAATGCGCCACTGGCAACCCAGTCCGTCAGCACGGCCGGGACGCAACGCGCGCACTGAACGCACATAAGGCCACCACAGCGCCCACTGTTCAATGTCGATCAAGGTGTCCCATACACGCTCCAAGGGGGCGTGGATGCGCCAGTGGCTGACCAGATCAAAATGGGTGGCAGGCATAAAAGGGACTCGCCAAGGTGTGGTGTGGGGCAGGCTCATATCCGGTCTATACGCGGCTTTTAAGGGCTTGGATGCCTGCAAGCGCTGCTCACCGTGACTGCAGGTAGTGGCATTTTTTGGGGGCGCTGCATCCAAAGAGGGCGGTACTTCGTATTCACGACATGGACGAAGCAAACCACCTGCTGCAAACCCGCCGACCCTTTGGCATTACAGGCTGGCCGATTCGCCCGCATTTGGCGGATACTTCCGACTGTTTGCGCCGACGGCACGGCGTTCCTGTCCGTGCCGCCGAACTGCCCCACGCGCCCGAGGCGTTCCGATGACCAATTTACCCACGTCCATGAGGCCGGACCACGCGGCTCAAGAGACGCACGCACCTGAACCCGACTTGGCGTTTTGTGATGCCGGACAGTCTGCCGAGCTGGATCCCGACGATCCTGGGCTGGAAGACCTTGACGACGGGGCAATGCCCGAGGTCGCAGCCGCCTGCCAGCGGCTCGCCCCGGATGTCAACGATGTGCAGCTCAACCAGTGGATCAATGCCATTGTTGACCACGATGAGAAGGCCATGGCGGCCCTCTACGACGCCACCATGACGCGGGTATTTGGCATCGTGCTGCGCATTGTGCGCAAGCGGGCGCTGGCCGAAGAAGTGGTTGAAGACACTTTTTTCCAGGTGTGGCGTCAGGCAGCGCGGTTTGACGCAAGCCGCGGCCGAGCCATCACCTGGTTATTGGGCATGGCCCGCTCACGGGCCATTGATTGTTTGCGCCGAGAGGCCCGATTTCAGCACGAAAACCTGGACGACCATACCGCCCCCGATCTGCCTGACCACGGCCCTGCGGCCGATGAGCTGCTGGACACGGCCCGCCACCACGCTGACCTGCACCGGGCTTTGACGCTGCTCAACACCCAGCCGCGGCAGTTGGTGGCCATGGCCTTTCTTCAAGGCTTGAGCCATGAAGAAATCGCCACGCAAACCCTGCTGCCCTTGGGCACGGTGAAGTCACAAATTAGGCGTGCTCTCCTAACACTGCGCCAGCTGCTGGGGGACCACACGCTGTCGGCCATGAGAAATGCCCTGCCATGAGTACCAAGCAACACAACGCACCGCTGCCCATCCGGCCCGCACCCGATCCGGTCGACCGCGAGTTTGAAGCTTTGTTGAGCGAGCCTTTCGCGCGAGTTTGGTCCCCACCAGAAGGTCAACCGCTTGCGACGACGCGGCTGCGCGACCGGCTGCTGGGCCGTGTGGCTGCGTCCCGGGCTTCTGAAGCTGTGATGTACACCGCCTACCGCCGTCGCATCCAATGTGAGGACCTGGGGGGAGGGCACGCAACGGCCCAAACGCTGTACCGCGCCCAAGAAGGTTCGGCGCTGCGTGCAGGCGAGCCGCTGCGGGCGCGTTTGATTGAACTTGCGGCAGGTGCCCGCTTGACGCCCGATTCACTCGGTGAGGAGGCGCAGTTGCAAACCCGTCACCGGGAATGGCTGGTGATGTCAGGCCAGGTGGCGCTGGACGGTGAGCTGCTGGGCCAGCGTGACTACCACGTCAGGCCAACCGGTCACCCTACACCCACCTTGTTTTCCGAAGCGGGTGCTCTGATTTTTCTGCGCGAATCGGAACAGCCTGTGGCGGAGGGAGACAGCCCCATGACCGTGCGTGATGCAGACGCAGGTTGGCCCGATTTCGCCCCCGGCATCCAGCGTCGTGTCTTGTGGCAGCGTGATGGCCAGGCGGCCATGCTTTATTACGCCCAAGCAGGTGCCCAGGTGCCCCAACACAGCCACGGCCATGACGAAGAGTGCCTGATGCTGCAAGGCGAGTTGTTTCTCGACGACATGCTTTTGCAAACCGGGGATTACCAGGTGGCCCCCGCAGGAACCGGCCATCGCATCACCGAGACCGACACTGGCGTGGTGATTTACGCCCATGGGGATCTGGACCTGCAGTTCACGGGGTGAAGCACAGGCGGTGGAGGGCCTCGGTTCGCAGTTTCTGGCGGAGGCATGCAACCTTGTTCATTCCAGTCGCATGGTCTGGGCGATCAATGCCATGTCTTCTTTTGAAACCTCCAACAAGCCAAAACGGAGCTGGTAGGCCCAGTTCTTGCGGCCCGCGCTGAACCCCAAGCGCTGTAGCAGCGGGGTAATGGGCGAGGGGCGGCATGGCAACCAGTTCACATCACGCCGGGCCGGGCAAAAACCGTTGCCCATATCGAACGGGTAGGGCGCTTTGTCCTTGATCACGCCAATGGCAGTGAAGGCTTGCAGTTTGTCCTTGCCCTTGAACGTTTCATTGGGGAGTAGTAGGCCACCCAGTCACCAGACTGGATGCATTTGAGTGGTGCTGCTTTGCCATGGCAGACCTGCATGAAACCCTCGGCCTGACCGCGCCAAACATGCTCGGCACTGGCAACCGCGACCCCGTGTTTCATCAGACTGCTCCGGGTGCGAAGACGCGCAATCGGTGTCCATCGGGGTCGGTAGCCACGAAAGTAAAACCAAAGTCCATGGCTGTCGGTTGTTGAACCACAGGCAGTCCCAGGGCTTGCCATTGTTGGTGCAAGGCGCTCACTGCGTCGTTGTTCTCGACGGCCAGGGCCACCTCCACGGCGCCTGGGCTGGCGGTGGCCGCGGGTTCGACCGTGTGGCGGGCCTACAGCCCCAGCATGACGCCTGATGGCAGGGGGAACATGGCAAAGGTGGGTGAGGCCTCGACCGCAGCTTGTCCCAGCAGGCGCTCATAAAACGCGGCGCTGACCGTGGGATCGCTGACCTACAAGATGATGAAGTTGGGGTGTGACATGGAGCGCTCCGATCGCAGTGAATAAGCCTGCATCGTAAAAGTGCCCCTGTCAGTTTCTGTCAGCAGCGATTCAAGCGGTCGTGATGCCTTGGTGTTTCCGCCAGGTTTGCAGCAGTGTCTGTCGGCGCTGGGGAAAACGTTCGTCTAGGGCCTGTTAACACCAAAGAGGCCCCGGTAAACACAACTGGCGGATGCGGTCGGCTCTGAAGTGCCGGAAGTCTTGTCTTGTTTCACACCAGGCGACGATGATGCGAACCTTCTCAAGAAATCCCAGCGCGAAAGGCCAAATCACGCGCGAGCTGGTTTGGTCTTTGAGGTCCTGGTAGTCGATTTTCAGTTTGCGTTCGGCGCGGATGGCGCGACGAACCGTGGCCAGGTTCTGCTCACCGGCTGACAGCGGCTCGACAGGCCCGCCCAAGAGGGCGGTGACATCCAGCTCATGGCGCAAGTGCGGCGGCAAGACGGCCGCGATCTTGGCCAGTGCATGGTGGGCTGCCGCAGCCAGCGGTCCATCGGCGCGGTCTGCGACCCAGCGTGTGCCCAGGGCCAAGGCTTCAATTTCATCTTCTGTGAACATCAAAGGCGGCAGCGTGAAACCGGGCCTCAGCACGTAGCCCACACCTGCCTCGCCATCGATCCTGGCGCCTTGGGCCTGCAGCGTCGCAATGTCTCTGTAGAGCGGGCGCAGGCTGACGGACAGTTCAGAGGCGAGTACGGCCCCTTGGATGGGGCGGCGATGCATACGCAGACATTGCATCAGGGCCATCAAGCGTTCGGCGCGGGACATCGAAGGCCCTAATGAAGCATCACACGCTCAGCGAACGAAAGGTTTGCCCGTCAGTTTGGAGCCAGGCTTCAGCCCTTTTTTGGCAAACCAGCCCTGGTGCATTTCCAGCACAAAACGCACCGGCTCTTTGGAGCAGTGGCTGTCGGTGGTTTGGGGCTTCATGTCTTCGATGTTGACGATGCTGCCGTCGTCACGCAGAAAAGCCGCAGACAGCGGCAGCAAGGTGTTTTTCATCCAAAAGCACTGGGTGGAGGCCTGCTCGAAGATAAAAAGCATGCCTTCGTTGTTGCCCATCTCTTTTCGGTACATCAAGCCGATGCCCCTTTCTTCGGGTGTCTGCGCGACCATGGCCTGGATGATGTGCATGCCGGCACTGAGGCTCACCGTGGGCAGCTTCTGCGGCTGGTTCTGGGCCCAGGCCGCAGAGGGCAGGGCACTGAACAGCGCCAACGCGGTGAGAAAACCTGAAAGAAACTGCCGGGTGTTGATCTGGATCATGTCGTTGTTCCCTGGTGGTCAGTAGATTATCGGGGTGACTTCGTTGCCCTTGCCGTCTTGTCTTGAGCCCCCGCCTTCTGTACAGGCGGGCAGCGCCAAGGGCATCGCGCCATCGGGCGGGCGTTTGCTCGACGACCCCCTAGAGCAATCGGCATTCACCACGTGGCGGACCTCGGCACAAGGGACCTCGGAAGCGGTCTCTCAGTTCCGCATCTCGGGCATGTTTTGTGCGGCATGCGCCGGCCAGATTGAAGATGCTTTGCACCAGACACCAGGTGTGGTGACGGCACGGGTTCAGGCGGCCAGTGAACGCGCCGAGGTGGTGTGGTTGCCCGAGGCCACCCGTCCATCGGCCCTGCTGGCCGCCATTGAAGCGGCTGGCTATGGTGCGGTACCCGATGTCGCCGCCTCGGACCGCGCCGTACGCACCGCCGAAAGCCGTGCTGCCCTGTGGCGTTTGTTTGTGGCTGGCTTTTGCATGATGCAGGTGATGATGTATGCCGCACCGGCCTACTTTTCGCCACCGGGCGAGATCGAGCCCGACTCCCTGCGTTTGTTGCAATGGGCCTCATGGTTGCTCAGCGTGCCCGTGGTGCTGTTCTCGGCACAGCCATTTTTCAAAGGCCTGCTCAATAGCCTGCGCCGTCTTCGCCTGGGCATGGATGTGCCCGTGGCATTGGGCATCGTCGTCACCTTTGTCGCGAGTACCGGTGCCACTTTTGATCCCGGCGGTCTCTTTGGGCACGAGGTGTATTTCGACTCCTTGTGCATGTTTGTTTTCTTTTTGTTGGGTGGCCGCTGGCTCGAACTGCGTGCCCGGCACCGTGTGGCCTCGCAACTGGAGACCCTGCTCAGCCATTTGCCCGAAGCGGTGGAACGCATCACGCCAGACGGCCGCAGTGAGTGGGTCAGTCCCCGCCAGTTGCAAAAGGCCGACACCCTGCGCATCACCAGAGGACAGCGTTTTGCGGCAGATGGATGGGTGCTGCGCGGCAACACCCATGTGGATGAAGCGTTGCTGACGGGCGAATCTTTACCCGTACTCAAAACAACCGGTGACGAGGTCGTGGCGGGCAGCGTGAATCTCGGAGACCCTGTGTTGGTGCGGGTGAGCCGCCTGGGTGCTGATACACGCCTGGCAGGCATACAGGGCCTGGTGCGCAGTGCACTGACCCAAAAGCCCGAAGCCGTCGCCTGGGCCGACCGTTGGGCGACCCCGTTTTTGTGGGTGGTGCTGGGGCTGGCGGCAGCGGCCGGTGCAGTGTGGTCCGTGATAGACCCGAGCCGCAGTGTGGCGGTGATGGTCGCAGTGCTGATCGTCACTTGTCCCTGTGCCTTGTCGCTGGCTGCACCGTCTGCTTTGCTTGCCGCCACGGCCGCTTTGGCACGGCGTGGCGTGCTGTTGCGCCGATTGGCAGCTTTGCAAACGCTGGCTGATGTGGATTGGCTTTTCGTCGACAAGACCGGCACGTTGACGGACGACCGTCTGATGCTCAAGGCCATACACCTCACCATCCCAGCATCAGCCACAGCCGATGCAAATACTCTTTTACAGAGTGCCGCCAGCCTTGCGGCGTGGTCCAACCACCCACTGTCCAAGGCTTTAGTCCGGGCGCAACCCCTGCACCACACTCCCTGGATGGCGGTGCAAGAGGTGGCTGGCTGTGGGTTGTCGGCCTTGGACGGACGCAACCAACCCTGGCGGTTGGGTTCGCGTGATTGGGTGGCTGCGCATGGCAGAACCGATTCAGTGTCCAAGCAGCTCCAGCAAGAAAGCAAATCCTCAAATCTGTGGTTCGGCCCCGAAGGCCATCCCCAGGTTTGTTTTGAAATGACCGAACAACTGCGTGCTGACGCTGCAAGCGCCATCCAACGCCTCCAGCACGATGGTGTTCAGGTGAGGCTGTTGTCTGGCGACAGTGATGCGCGGGTACAGGCCATGGCCCAGCGACTCGGATTGCAGGGTGCCCACGGCGCGGCCACGCCGGAGGACAAACTCGCCATCGTCAGGCAAGCCCAGGCCGATGGCCACCGCGTGGCCATGGTCGGTGACGGACTGAACGATGCACCCGTCTTGGCCCAGGCCGATGTGTCTTTCGCCTTCTGCCATGGCGCTGCGGTGTCTCAACTGAGTGCGGACGCGGTGCTGCTGTCTCAGCAGCTCATGGATGTGTGGGTCGCTCGGCGGCTTGCCAAACGTTGTCTCCGGGTGGTGCGGCAGAACCTGGCCTGGGCTGCGGTCTACAACCTGGCCTGTGTTCCCCTGGCGCTGCTTGGCTACTTGCCGCCCTGGGCTGCGGGGCTCGGCATGGCTTGCTCCTCGTTGTGGGTGGTGCTCAATGCGCTACGCCTGTCCAAACTTACGGTTGAAGAGTCAGCTTATTCGATTCCACAACAGCCCGAACCTCCAACACACACACAACAACCCTCGGCTGTGGTGCCGGGCTGAACCATGGACATTTTGTTCTTGCTGATCCCACTGTCTGTGGTGCTGGTGTTTCTCATCATGGCGGTGTTCGCGTGGGCCATTCAATCGGGGCAGTTCGACGACTTGGAGCGCGAAGGCGAACGAATTTTGGCCGCTGATCCAGTACCTGTTGATCGAGATCAAGCCGCCAGACCGCAGGCCCAGGAAAAATAACGAAGCGTTACTGAGAACCCACTGAAGTCGTCAACCGAGGAGTACATGCATGGCCACACTCGCCGCAGGCAAAGACAGTTATTACAACGACACCGTGGTGCGCAACTTTGCCCTCGCCGCTGTGCTGTGGGGCGTGGTGGGCATGTTGGTGGGCGTCATTATTGCCGCGCAAATGACTTGGCCTGAATTGAACTTCGGCATTCCCTGGCTGAGTTTTGGCCGATTGCGGCCGCTGCACACCAATGCGGTGATTTTTGCGTTCGGTGGCTGCGCACTGTTTGCCAGCAGCTATTACGTCGTACAGCGCACCTGCCAGGTGAAGCTTTTTGGCGGGCCTTTGGCATCACTCACCTTTTTGGGCTGGCAGCTCGTGATTTTGATGGCGGCTGTCTCATTGCCCCTGGGTTACACCAGCGGCAAAGAGTATGCGGAGCTGGAGTGGCCGATCGACATTCTCATCACTGTGGTGTGGGTGGCCTATGCCGTGGTCTTCTTTGGCACCATCGGCATCCGCAAGGTGCGCCATATTTATGTGGCCAATTGGTTTTTTGGCGCATTCATCTTGACGGTGGCGCTCCTGCACCTCGTCAACAGCGCCGCCTTGCCGGTGAGTTTGACCAAGAGTTATTCAGCCTACGCTGGTGTGCAAGACGCCATGGTGCAGTGGTGGTACGGCCACAACGCAGTGGGCTTCTTTTTGACGGCCGGCTTCTTGGGCATGATGTATTACTTCATTCCGAAGCAGGCCGAGCGTCCGGTGTACAGCTACCGCTTGTCCATCGTTCACTTCTGGGCGCTGATCTTCACCTACATGTGGGCTGGTCCCCACCATTTGCACTACACCGCCTTGCCTGACTGGGCGCAAAGCGTGGGCATGGTCTTCTCCCTGGTACTGCTGGCGCCCAGCTGGGGCGGCATGATCAATGGAATCATGACGCTGTCGGGTGCCTGGCACAAACTGCGCGACGACCCCATCCTCAAATTTCTCATCGTCTCTTTGTCGTTCTACGGCATGAGCACGTTCGAAGGACCGATGATGTCGATCAAAACGGTCAATGCGCTGAGCCACTACACCGACTGGACGGTGGGGCATGTGCACAGCGGCGCCCTGGGGTGGGTTGGTTTGGTGTCCATGGGCACGCTCTATTACCTCGTGCCCCGTATGTTTGGCAAAACCCAGATGTACAGCAAGTCGGCCATTGAGCTGCACTTCTGGGTGGCGACCGTGGGCATCGTGCTTTACATCGCTGCGATGTGGATTGCCGGGGTGATGCAAGGTTTGATGTGGCGTGCGGTGAACCCCGACGGCACCTTGGTCTACAGCTTTGTTGAGAGCGTCAAGGCCAGCTTCCCTTTCTATGTGGTTCGTTTGCTCGGTGGATTGCTCTACCTCGGCGGCATGCTGATCATGGCCTGGAACGTGGTGATGACGGCGAGACGTTCCACGTTCGAGCCGGTGCGCATCCCGCAACTGAACCAAACGACAGCCCACGCCTGAAGGACAAAAACATGGCTGATTCCAACAACAATGCGAACGCTGGTTTCTCGCACGAGAAGATTGAAACCAACAATTTCTTGATGATTGTGCTCATCTTGCTGGTCGTGGCAGTGGGGGGGCTGGTTGAAATTGTTCCGCTTTTCTTTCAGAAGAGCCTCACCCAACCGGTGGCAGGCCTCAAGCCCTACACCGCCTTACAGGTGGCTGGGCGTGACGTCTATGTGCGTGAGGGTTGCTACAACTGCCACTCACAAATGATTCGCCCTTTCCGAGCCGAGACGCTGCGGTATGGGCATTACTCGATGGCGGGTGAGTTTGTGTACGACCGGCCCTTTCAATGGGGCAGTAAACGCACGGGGCCTGACCTGCACCGGGTGGGTGGCAAGTACAGCGACGACTGGCACCGCATTCATTTGATCAATCCACGCGACCTGGTGCCCGAGTCCAACATGCCTGCATATCCCTGGTTGGAAAAGGACATGGTCGATCCCTCACAGATGGCAGCCAAACTCAAAACACTGCGGGCCTTGGGCGCGCCCTACAGCGATGAGGAGGTGGCCAATGCGGGTGAAGAGGTCAAAGGCAAAACCGAGTTGGATGCTTTGATCGCGTATTTGCAGGTGCTTGGCACTGCTGTGAAGTAAGGAGCGGCTCCATGGACTTTTTGAGTATCAACGACCTGAGAGCGGCGGTGACGTTGCTGTCCTTCATTTCTTTTGGTGGCATCGTGGTCTGGGCTTTGTCTAAACGAAACCAGGCGGCGTTCAACGAAGCGGCCATGTTGCCCTTCCTGACAGAGCCCGACTCATTTGTTGACCACGCCAGGCAACAAGCCCAAACCAAGGAGATGCAAGATGAGTGATTTTTTCTCCAGCGGTTGGTCCATTTTCATCACTGCGGTGACGGTGATCGGTTTGCTGCTTTGTTTGGTACTGCTGTTCATCGCCTCCAAGCGCACGGTCATGGCCAAAGACAACTCCACGGGCCATGTGTGGGATGTGGACCTGAAGGAGATGAACAACCCTTTGCCCCGTTGGTGGATGGGTTTGTTCATCATCACTGTGGTGTTCGCGGGTGTTTACCTGTTGTTGTACCCGGGCCTTGGCAGTGCCAAAGGCAGCCTGGGCTGGAGCAGCAGTGGCCAATACGAAGCAGAACAAAAAGCCGCCGCCACGGCGATGGCGGCGGTGTACGCCCAGTTTGCAGGCAAACCAGTTGATGTGTTGGCCAAAGACCCGAAAGCCATGGCCATCGGCGAGCGGCTCTTTATCAACAACTGCGCGGCCTGCCACGGCTCCGACGCCAAAGGAAGCAAAGGTTTTCCCAACCTGACCGACGGTGACTGGCTCTATGGCGGTTCACACGAAAAAATCGTTGAAACCATCACACAGGGTCGTCAAGGCAACATGCCGCCGATGGCTGCAGCCGTGGGCTCGGCCCAGGATGTTCGCAACCTCGCGCAGTATGTGCTGAGCTTGTCCGACAGCCCGCACAACGCCATCGCTGCGAACGAGGGCAAAGCCAAGTTTGGGGTGTGTGCCGCTTGCCACGGTGCCAATGGCAAGGGCAACCAGGCTTTGGGTGCACCCAACCTCACCGACAAGGTGTGGCTGCACGGCTGGGGTGAAGAGGCCATCGTCAACATCGTCACCAACGGCAAGCTCAATATGATGCCTGCACAAAGTGCGCGCCTCACACCGGAGCAAATCCACGTGTTGGGTGGATATGTGTGGAGCTTGTCGCAAGCCGGTGGACCACAGGCGGTCTCCAACAAATAAGAGATGCCTGCCGGCGCGCGCAATGACTGTTGAAAAAGCCCTCGAAGTCGCCGATGTCGCCAACGACGCATCGGCGGCCGTGGTGTCGCTGTACCAAAAACAAATCAAAATCTACCCCCGAGCCGTCCACGGTTGGTTCGCTACGTGGCGCTGGGCCTTGGTCTGGGTCACCCAGTTGGTGTTTTATGGCTTGCCCTGGTTGTCCTGGAATGGTCGGCCCGCGGTGCTGTTTGATTTGCAGGCGAGGCGGTTTTTCATTGGCCCCTTGGTGTTGTATCCGCAGGACTTCATCTACCTCACCGGCCTTTTGATCCTGTCGGCCTATGGTCTCTTTCTGTTCACTGCGGTGGCCGGACGTTTGTGGTGTGGC
>Ga0315907_10002930_pt1 | contig 20759 bp, 20 predicted proteins | sample LakEriMetagenome_3_FD_203525 | JGI IMG/M metagenome (GOLD analysis project Ga0315907, IMG submission 203525) | Freshwater fungal communities from buoy surface, Lake Erie, Ohio, United States - Buoy 12 MA123 | ecosystem: Environmental > Aquatic > Freshwater > Lake > Lake biofilm | place: USA...
GCTTGATCTCGGCGATGGCCTTGGCCGGGTTGAGATCCTTCGGGCAGGCCTCGGTGCAGTTCATGATGGTGTGACAACGATAGAGCTTGAACGGATCCTGCAGCGCATCGAGGCGCTCACCGGTCGCGTCGTCGCGGCTGTCGATGATCCATCGGTAGGCCGCGAGCAAGGCCGCAGGACCGAGATAACGATCACCGTTCCACCAATAGCTCGGGCAGGAGGTCGAACAGCAGGCGCACAAGATGCAAGCCGAAGGTCGGTCGATCTTCTCTTGCTCTTCCGGTGCTTGCAGACGCTCGCGATCGGGTGGCGCCGGCGTCTTCGACTGCAGCCACGGCTTGACCGAAGCGTACTGCGCGTAGAACTGCGTGAGATCCGGCACGAGATCCTTGACCACCGGCATGTGCGGCAGTGGATAAATCTTGACCTCGCCCTTCACCTCTTCGCAGCTCTTGGTACACGCGAGCGTGTTGGTGCCGTCGATGTTCATCGCGCAGCTACCGCAGATGCCCTCGCGGCACGAGCGACGGAACGTCAGGCTGGGATCGATCTCGTTTTTGATCTTGATGAGCGCATCGAGCACCATCGGACCGCAGCTATCCATGTCCACTTCGAAGGTGTCGATACGCGGGTTCTCGCCACCATCAGGATCGTAGCGATAAACCTTGAACGTACGCACGTTGGTGGAACCGACAGGCGCCTTGTGCACCTTGCCGTCCTTATTGATACGAGAGTTGGCGGGAAGTCGAAACTCGGCCATGGTCGAAGATCCTCGAACTCAGTAGGTGCGCGCCTTAGGGGGAATGGGCTCGACGTCGCTCGTGAGCGTGTGCAGGTTCACCGAACGATAGTCGATGGTGGCCTTGCCCTTCTCGTCCACCCAGCAGAGCGTGTGCTTGAGCCAATTGGTGTCGTCACGATCCTTGAAGTCTTCGCGGGCGTGCGCTCCACGACTCTCCTTGCGATTCTCCGCCGATTGAATCGTAGCGACCGCCTGCCCGAGCAGGTTGTCGAGCTCGAGCGTCTCGACCAGATCGGTGTTCCAGATGAGGCCACGATCACTCGTTTTGACATCGGCGAACGAATCGACGGTCTTCGCGAGCTTCTCGCAGCCTTCCTGCAGCGAGCTGCCGGTGCGGAATACGGCCGCATCCGACTGCATGACTTTCTGCATCTCGAGGCGAATCTGCGCCGTCGTACGCGAACCGTCGGCGTTGCGGAATTTGTCGAGTCGCGAGATGGCGAGATCGCCCGCGTCTTTCGGCAACGGGCGATGCGAGGTACCCGGCTTCACGATCGAGGCCGCGTGACGACCCGCCTCGCGGCCGAACACCACGAGATCGAGCAAAGAATTCGAGCCTAAACGATTCGCGCCGTGTACCGAGACGCAAGCCGCCTCACCCACCGCCATCAGGCCCGGCACGACGCTGTTAGCATCGCCATTCTTCATGGTGACCACTTCGCCGTGGTAGTTACACGGAATACCGCCCATGTTGTAGTGCACGGTCGGCAATACGGGGATCGGCTCCTTGTTCACATCGACGCCCGCAAAGATGCGCGCGGTCTCCGCGATGCCCGGCAAGCGCTGCTTGATGACATCGGGGCCCAAGTGCTCAAGATGCAGATGGATGTGATCGGCGTCCTTGCCGACGCCGCGACCTTCGCGGATCTCGATGGTCATCGAGCGCGACACTACGTCACGCGAAGCCAGGTCCTTGGCATTCGGCGCGTAGCGCTCCATGAAGCGCTCGCCGCGCGAGTTGGTGAGGTAACCACCCTCGCCGCGCGAACCTTCGGTGATGAGACAGCCCGCACCATAGATGCCGGTGGGGTGGAACTGCACAAACTCCATGTCCTGCAACGGCAGGCCCGCGCGCAGCGCCATGCCGCCACCGTCACCCGTGCAGGTGTGCGCCGAGGTGCAGGAGAAGTACGCGCGGCCGTAACCGCCCGTAGCCAGAATCACGAGGTGGGCGCGAAAACGATGGATCGTGCCCTCGGCCAGATTGAGCGCGACGACGCCACGGCACTCGCCGTCTTCCATAATCAGATCGATCGCGAAGTATTCGATGAAGAACTCCGCTTCGTTCTTGATCGACTGCTGATAGAGCGTATGCAGCATCGCGTGGCCGGTTCGGTCGGCAGCGGCGCAGGTACGCTGCGCGATGCCCTTGCCATACTGCGTAGTCATGCCACCGAAGGGACGCTGGTAGATCCGTCCATCCGGCGTACGCGAGAACGGGACACCATAGTGCTCGAGTTCGATGACAGCCGCCGGGGCCTCCTTGCACATGAACTCGATCGCATCCTGGTCGCCGAGCCAGTCGGAACCCTTGATGGTGTCGTAGAAGTGATAGCGCCAGTCATCCTCGCCCATGTTGCCGAGAGCTGCGGAAATACCGCCCTGCGCCGCAACCGTGTGACTACGCGTCGGGAATACTTTGGTGATGCAGGCCGTCGACAGACCCGCCTCGGCAAGACCTAGCGTCGATCGCAAACCGGCACCACCGGCGCCGACGACGACCACGTCGTAGGTGTGATCAATGAAAGAGTAAGCAGCCATCGAATGTCATCCCGCAGTGAACGTGAACGCGACCCGCAGCACGGCATAGGCGCCGGCGACGACCGCGAGAACGTGAAGGAAAGTCGAGGTCACGAGAGCGGCCACCTTGATGCCCTTCTCGTGCACGTAATCTTCGAGCACCACTTGCACACCGAGCGCCGAGTGCCACGCGAGGGTGCCGATCAATAAAATCAGCCACACCGGGTGCCAGCCGGTGGCGATCCAGGCGCGCACCGTGTCGTGCTCATAGTCGGGCAACCCCGTGACGCGCAGCACAAACCACAGTGTCAACGGAATGAGCGCAATCGCCGTCAAACGCTGCACCCACCAATGCGAAACGCCCTGCCGAGCAGAACCACGACCGAGGACGCGGCCGAGCGGACTCTGCAAACTCATGACATCACCCCCGAGGCGAAGGCACGCGCCGCGAAGATCACGAACAGCACGACGGTGGCGATGATCACGATGCGCGCACTACGACGCGCCTCGTGACGCTCGAGCCCGCGCACCCGATCCCAGTTCAGATGACGAATGCCGTTGAAGAGGTGATAACAGAATGCCAGCAACCAACCGACCAGCAACAGCTTGACCGGGCCTGAGCTGATGATCTGCTGCGCAGCCGCATAGGACTCGGCGCTACTCGCAGCGGCCACCAGCCAGTAGATCAATACGCCGAAACCGGCGGTCAGGATCACACCGGTGATGCGGTGCGCGATCGAGGTCGCCATGGTGTAGGCGAATCGGTAGATGTCGAGATGTGGAGAGAGAGGTCGTTGACGCATCGTTGAGAATCCCGCGTGATCAGAAGTCGATGCAACGCCCGTTCTTCTCCCAGTCGCCGAACCGCGTGGGTTCGGGACCGCTAGGCCCGCCGATTTCGGTGGGCGCATTCCCGCGGACGACATCGTCGACGGAAGGAGTCTCGGGTTTGGAAACGGGCACGGGAACAGCCGCTGACGCGGGCCGCCCCACCCCCTGTGGATCGTGCTGCATCGTGCGTAGATTGTGCCAGAAACGTTGCGCCAAGACCACAGCGAAGGGCCGCTGGCTGGCGCCTCGGAATCGGGCAAAATCAGCGCAATGATTCTCACACATCTTGGTGTCATCGCCGCGCGCGGACCGGATACCCGGCGTTTCCTCAATGGGCAGCTGTCGCAAGACCTCTCGACGCTCGCGAACGATCGCGCTGTTCGTGCCGGTTTACACAACCCGCAGGGGCGCGTGCTCACGATCATGTTGCTGCTACCGCAAGGCAACGAGGACGTGCTGCTCGTGCTGCCGCGCGAACGCATTACGAGCACCCTCGCACTGCTGCAGCGTTATGTGCTGCGCGCGAAGGTAAAGCTGACCGATGAAACGGCGCTCTTGTCGATCGAAGGCGGCTGGCCACCGACCCCACCTGACGAATCGGGACAGATCTGGTCATACGCGGCCGATGGTCGCTGGCTGCGCCTCGTGCGGCCCGATGCGCAACTCGCTGATCCGCAGCTTGCTGATCCGCAGCTTGCTGCCTGGCAACTCGCTGATCTGCGCGCAGGCCTGCCGATGATCACGGAGGCGACCGCCGGTGAATTCGTCGCCCAGATGCTCAATCTCGACTTGCTCGAGGCGATTTCTTTTACCAAGGGCTGCTACACCGGACAGGAAGTGATCGCGCGTGCGCACTATCGCGGCCGCGTGAAGCGCCGCCTACAGCGATTCGATTCGAGCATGTTGGCGTCGGGCGAGCTGGTACCGGCGGCCTCGATCAGCTTGCAGGATGGTCGCAACGCGCAAGTGCTGCAGGTGGCGCACACCGACACGGGTAGCACGGAATTTCTAGCCGTGACGACCTTCGATCTGCCGAGCCTGCCGTTCGGCTACGCGCTACCGAGCGAGTAACGCTACCGAGTGAGGCTACTCGGGCCGCATCTGCGGGAATAGCAGCACATCGCGGATCGAAGCGGAGTTGGTGAGGAACATCACCAGCCGATCGATGCCGATGCCAAGGCCCGCCGTCGGCGGCATGCCGTATTCCAGCGCGCGCACGTAATCGGCGTCGTAGAACATCGCCTCTTCGTCACCTGCGTCCTTGCGCTCGACCTGCGCGCGGAAGCGCTCAGCCTGATCTTCGGCGTCATTCAACTCGGAGAAGCCGTTGGCGAGCTCACGACCACCCACGAAGAACTCGAATCGATCGGTCAGGAACGGATCGGCATCATTGGCACGAGAGAGCGGCGACACTTCTGCCGGATAGCCGAACACGAAGGTCGGATCGAGCAAGGTGTGCTCGCCGGTCTTCTCGAACAATTCGATCTGCAACTTGCCTGCGCCGTCACCGCCCTTCCAGGGGATGCCGCGCTCATCACAAGCGCTGCGCAGATACGTGACGTCGCGCAACTTTGCGCGATCGAGTGCGGGATTGCACTCCATGATCAAATCTTCGACGCTGACTCGGCGAAACGGCGCACTCAGATCGTACTGCCGCCCCTGCGACTCGAACTGCAACGAACCCACGACCGCCTCTGCGGCGCCGCGCAGCAGTCGCTCGACGAGATCCATCAGGTCGCGATAGTCGGCGTAAGCCTGATAAAGCTCAAGCATCGTGAATTCGGGGTTGTGCCGCGTCGAGAGACCCTCATTACGAAAATTGCGATTGATCTCGTAGACACGCTCGAAGCCACCCACGACGAGTCGCTTGAGGTACAACTCGGGCGCAATGCGCAAATACATGTCGATGTCGAGCGCGTTGTGATGCGTCACGAAGGGACGCGCCGCCGCGCCACCCGGAATCGGCTGCATCATCGGCGTTTCGACCTCGAGAAAGCCGAGTGCATCGAGCATGCTGCGTACGAAACGAACGAGCTGCGTGCGCTGACGGAAGACCGTGCGACTCTCGTCGTTCATGATCAGATCGACATAGCGCTGACGATAGCGTGATTCCGTATCGGCAAGACCATGCCACTTGTCGGGTAGCGGTCGCAGCGACTTGACGAGCAGGCGCACCGACTCGACCCGCACCGACAACTCGCCGGTTTTCGTTTTGAAGAGCACGCCCTCGGCGGCAACGATGTCGCCAATGTCCCAGCCCTTGAACGACTCGTAGGCCTCGGCGAGCACGTCGCGCTGCAGGAAGAGCTGAATCTGCCCAGAAGCATCTTGGATATGCGCAAAGCTTGCTTTGCCCATGATGCGTCGCAGCATCATGCGCCCGGCCACTTTCACTCGGATCGCCTGCGCCTCGAGCGCTGCGCCCTCGCTCTCGTCGTAACCGAGATGTAGATCCGCCGCCTGCGAGTCGGGTCGAAAATCGTTGGGGAATGCTGGCAGCCCGCGCTCACGGAGTGCCGTGAGCTTGGCTCGTCGCTCGGCGATCAGCTTATTCTCGTCGATCGGGGGTTCGAGTTGGTCGCTCATGATCGGCATCCTGCCCTGTTACAAACCGGCCTTCAGTGACGCTTCGAGGAAACCGTCGAGGTCGCCATCGAGTACGGCAGTCGTGTTACCCACTTCCACGTCGGTACGCAAATCTTTGATGCGCGATTGATCAAGCACATAGGAGCGGATCTGGTGACCCCAGCTCACATCGGACTTTGACTCTTCGAGCACCTTGGCTGCGGCATTACGCTTATTGACTTCAAGCTCGTAGAGCTTGGCTTTCAACATCTTCATGGCCGTCGCGCGGTTCTTGTGCTGACTGCGCTCGCTTTGGCAGGCAACGACGATCCCTGACGGCACGTGCTTGATACGCACCGCCGACTCGGTTTTGTTGACGTGCTGACCACCCGCGCCACTTGAGCGGTAAACATCGGTTTCAAGATCGGCGGGGTTGATATCGACGCTGATGTCGTCGTCGATTTCCGGCGATACGAACACCGAAGCGAACGAGGTGTGACGCCGATTGCCCGAATCGAACGGCGACTTGCGCACGAGGCGATGCACGCCCGTCTCGGTACGCAACCAGCCGTAGGCATGGTCGCCCTTGAATTCGATGGTCGCGCTCTTGATACCGGCGACTTCGCCGCCGTTCGAATCAACGACCTCGACCGTAAAGCCGCGGTTGGCGGCCCACTTGAGGTACATGCGCATCAGCATATGCGCCCAATCCTGCGCTTCGGTACCGCCGGCACCCGCTTGGATGTCGAGGTAAGCATTGTGCGAGTCCATTTCGCCGCGGAACATCCGCTTGAGCTCAAGCTTGCGCACCTGCGCCTCGACCGAGGGCAAATCCCGCTCAACTTCGCGTGCGGTCGCCTCATCATCCTCGGCTTCGGCCAGTTCGAGCAGTTCGATGGAGTCGGATACCGACCGGGTGGCAGCATCCATGGTGTCGATTTCGCCCGCGAGTCGCGCGCGTTCACGACCGAGCTCTTGGGCTTTTTCGGGCTTCTGCCAGACGGCAGGATCTTCTAATTCGCGTGAAACTTCTTCGAGACGCTCCTTCTTCAGGTCGTACTCAAAGAAACCCCCTTAAGGAACTGATACGTTCCTGAAGGTCGGCGAGGGAGCGCTTGATGATGCCAAGTTCAATCATGGTGAGGATTCTAGCAGATGGTCGACCATCAGCTGCAGGCGACGTTCACCGCCCCACTCGTTGATGTCGAGGCGATAGACGAGGTGAACCTGATCGGGCAGCACCGGTTTGCCCGAGGCGTCGAGCCTATCTGGTCGGCCCTGCAGCGCATTGAAAGCAATCGCATCGAAGCGTCGTCCGGTGTCTCCAAGCTCAACCCACATCTTGAGGTGGTTCTCGCCCACGATCCGTACGTTGCGCAACCGAAACGACTGATCGAACGACGGCTCGGGGAAAGCCTGACCCCAGGGACCGGCCTCACGTAACACCTCGGCCGTCTTCAGCGAGATCTCCTCGACCGCGAGCTCGCCATCGGAATCAATACGATCTGCGAGGGAGCCCGACGCTTGCCAACGGGTCACCTCGCGATCGAACTCGGCTGCAAATTGATCTAGTTTGTCTTCTTCGAGCGTGAGACCGGCGGCCATCGCATGACCGCCAAAACGAACGATCAGCCCCGGATGCTGAGTCGAGATAGCCTCGAGCACATCGCGCACGTGCACGCCGGCGACCGATCGGGCCGAGCCTCGTAAGCTGCCATCTCCTGCACGTGCAAAGGCGATCACAGGGCGACGCACTCGCTCTTTCACGCGACCGGCAACAAGACCCACCACTCCCTGATGCCACTCCGGATCAAAGAGGCACACACCACGGCGATCATGACCCGGTTCGCCGAGGCGACGCACCGCCGCCATCGCTTGCTCCTGCATGGCGCCTTCGATACTGCGACGCTCGCGATTGAGCTCATCGAGCCGTTGCGCGATGAGAGTCGCCTCCTCGGCTGAATCGGTGAGTAGACAGCGAATGCCGATGCTCATGTCATCGAGTCGACCGGCCGCATTGATGCGCGGTCCCGCAACGAAACCCAGATCCGTCGCGATGACATTGCCGAGTACTTTGCCACCCGTTTCGAGCAGCGCGCGAACGCCCGGCGTACAGCGGCCGGCGCGGATTCGCTGTAGGCCCTGCGCGACCAACACGCGATTATTTTGATCGAGCGGGACGATGTCGGCGACGGTACCGAGTGCCACCAAATCGAGCCAGGTCGCAGGCGATGGCAATGTGCTATCACCCAAGGCGCGATAGAGCGCGGCCATGACGTAGAACGCGACGCCGACACCAGCCAGCGATCGCGAGCCGAAAGTCGCTCCTGCCAAATTCGGATTGACGATGACATTGGCCATCGGCAACTCGTGACCCGCCAAATGGTGATCGGTCACGAGTACGTCGATACCCCGCTCACGCGCCGACGACACACCGGCGATACTCGAGATGCCGTTATCCACGGTGATGATCAGAGCCGGTTCGCGCTCAGCGGCAATCGCGACGATTTCGGGTGTCAATCCGTAACCGAACTCGAAGCGGTTCGGCACGAGAAAATCGACCTCGGGATAACCCCAGGCGCGCAGGGCGCGCACGATCAGAGCCGAACTCGTCGCACCATCGGCGTCGAAGTCACCCACCACGAGAATGCGGCTGCGACGCTCGCGGTGCTGCAGCAGCAAGCGCACGGCTGCCTCGATGCCCTCGAGAGTACCGACCGGCAGTAGACGATCGAGACCGATCGATAATTGCGCCGGATCCTCAATGCCGCGCGCGGCATACGCCCGCGCGAGCACGGGTGGAAGATGCGCAAGGCGCTGCAAGGCCGCGCTCGAAGGCGCTCGACGAACGACAGTGAGCTTCATGCAGCCTCCGTCAACGCCGAGAGCGCATCACGTCGCGGTCGCCACCAGCGCCAACGATCACCCGGACGCACCGACACGGCTCGATCGGTCGTGATGAGAGTGAGTTTCGACAGCTCACCACGTTGAAGCTCGGCGGCGATACTCGCAAAGAATTCAGGACTCAAATCGAGTGGTTTGCAGTCAATGCCGACCAAACCACAACAGGCACGCGCCCAAGGATCGCGCGTGTGCACGATGAAATCAGATGCCTCTTCGACGGGCGCGACAGCCGCTGCGGGTTGCGGCTCTGCGTGATGGGGCGCGCCACCGCCCCATAACCACAACGATCGGATCGAAGGCAGGCCCGCCTGTTCGCGCTCACGATTGAGCGGCAGATCGTGCAACCACATTTCGATTTCCGTCATGAGTGCGCGCAACGTGGCAGCGCCCTCGCCTACAGGCTGAGCGCTCGCAAGCCCCTGTGATGCCACCTGTTCTGACAACAATGCCGGATCAACGGTCTCGGCAGCGCAACCGCTCAATCCCGATAGCAGCAACGAGCCGTCATCGAGCGGATGCAAGATGAGACCATCGGCGCCGAAGGTACTCGCAAATCGCGACGCCAGTTCTCGCGCTTCCTCAGCAGACAATCGCAATATGCCCTCCGCCGGCAGATGCAGCGTCGTCATGCCCGCGATCAGATGCAGCGGTGTCGCAAGCCATGCATCGATCGGCAACTCTTCGCTAGCCGCTACGACACTCGCCGGACTCGCGAGCGCCACATCGTCGCGTCCGATGCTGCGCGCAAAGGCGCATCGCCAACCGCCCTGGAGCAGGCGCGGCGTCGCAAAACGCCAAGTACCTAACGCACTGACCGCATCGGCGTTTAAAAAAAGTCCGGGGAGTATGAGCACGAGTTCACGCACATCGCGTATGTTATCGAAGCATGAGACTGACCGTGACTTCGACTGGGGCCGTCAACCTCATCCGCAGTTATGCGGACGGGGCGCTACGCATCGGTGAACAGCGTTTTGATCGAGCCGTGATGGTGGGCCCTACGCTTCTCGATGGGAACATACCAGTACAAAATCCGCTCGAATTGCGGCAAGAGCACCTCGGCGCACTCTTCGCCGAACCACCGGAACTCGTCTTGATCGGCTGGGCTGGCGGCCAGTTCTTCCTTCCCGCGCAGCAGCGCAGTTGGTTTCTCGAGCGGAGGATCGGCCTTGAGGTGATGGAACTCGGTGCGGCCTGTCGAACCTACAACGTGCTGGTGCAGGACGAACGCCGCGTCATCGCCCTGCTGTTCCCGTATCGCTGACGAGCCCGCTCTGCAGCGGCACGAACGAGACTGGACCCAGCATCTCACGCTCGTAACCACCATCGCGCCGCGTGACGCGCAGCAATACCTGCTTGCGATCATCACCGACGGGCATCACGAGACGTCCACCCGGCGCCAGTTGTCGCAATAACGCCTCGGGCACCTCAGGCGGCGCCGCCGCCACGAGAACGCCATCGTAAGGTGCGTTCGCCCGCCAGCCCTCGTAACCATCGCCGTGGCGAAGGCGAACATGGGTTGCGCCCAATTCCTGTAGTCGTTGCTGCGCTCGCAGATGCAGCGCTTCGATGCGCTCGATGCTATACAAGCGCGGCACCAACGCCGCCAGAATGGCCGTTTGATAGCCGCAGCCGGTGCCCACCTCGAGCACGTTGTGCAAGGGACCCGCTTCGAGCAAAGCCTCGGTCATCCTCGCCACGATGTAGGGTTGCGAGATCGTCTGCCCAAAACCAATGGGCAAGGCCGTGTCTTCATAGGCACGGCTCGCGAGCGCTTCGTCGATGAAGAGATGACGCGGAGTCGAGCGGATGCACTCGAGCACCTGCGGATTGCGGATGCCCTGTTCGATGAGTCGCTGCACGAGCCGGTCGCGGGTGCGGGCCGAGGTCATGCCGACGCCACTGAGACGCTGTTCGTTCATTCGCCGATGCCGGCCAACCAACGCTCCACCGTCGCAATCTCGCTATGGCGAGTCAGATCCACCTGCAGCGGTGTGATCGACACGTAGCCCTCAGCAACAGCATGAAAATCGGTGCCGGGACCGTCATCCTGTCCTTCACCGGCCTGACCCACCCAGATCACCTCACGGCCGCGCGGATCCATCGCGCGGGTGATCTTCTCGGCCCGATGGCGATGCCCCAAGCGAGTGGCTCTGAACCCTTGCAGCTCAGAGTAAGGCCGATGCGGGATGTTGACGTTGAGGATCATGTTCCGATCGAGCGGCTTGGCCAGCAAGCGCTCGACGACGAGTCGCGCGACGCGCCCTGCCGCGGTGTAATCCATATCCCCCTGGGCCGGGCGTCGCAACGAGAACGCCACGGTCGGCAAGCCGAGAAAACGACCCTCGATAGCGGCGGCCACCGTGCCGGAATACAGCACGTCATCGCCCAAGTTCTCGCCGTTGTTGATACCGGAGACCACCATGTCGTGCTCGAAATCGAACAGCCCTGAAATCGCCAGGTGCACGCAGTCGGTGGGCGTACCGGAGACGAAATAGGCCTGCGGCTCGTAATTTGTCACCCGCAGGGGTGACTCGAGCGTCAAGGCATTACTCGCGCCGCTGTGGTTGCGTTCGGGAGCGACGACCGTGAGCTCAGCGAGACCGGTTAGGGCTTGGCGCAGGGCGAGGATACCCGGCGCCCGGTACCCGTCGTCGTTACTGACGAGAATCTTCATCGGGCGAGTTTGTTCTTGGAGACCTGTGGAGCTCGCCAATATACTGAATGCCCACGGTTGGAGGTAGCAGCAGGATGCGTAAGCCGCCAGAGGAAGACGTTCGCGCCTTTCGTGAGGCGGTTCGCGGTGCCAAACCGCTGCAGCACCAGCCCCGCGTTCGTCATCGCCCGAAGCCACCACCACCGCGCGCCCGCTTTCGCCGTCTCGGCGAGGCGGAGGTGCTCGAGGACAGCCTCGTCCTCACACCGATCGATCTCGATGTGGAGTTCGGCGACGATCTCTCCTACCGACGCGGCGGTGTGCAGGACGCCGTCATGCGCCGCTTGCGACGGGGTTATTACCGCGTCGAAGCCGAGCTCGATCTGCACGGTCTCATCGTCGCGGAAGCCAAGCGGGAGTTGCGCGACTTTCTCGCGCGCTGCATTGCGCGCCAGCAACGCTGCGTACGCATCATCCACGGCAAAGGTTTAGGTTCAGGACCGCGTGGTCCCGTGCTCAAACAAGCGGTCAATGTGATTTTGCGCCGCACGGAGAACGTCGTCGCTTTTTGCTCAGCGAACCAACGCGATGGCGGTACCGGCGCGATCTACGTCTTGCTGCAGGGCTAGCGCAGCAATTTCGACATCTGTGCGCGCGTCTCGTCCGTAATCCAACCGTCCTTCATGAGCGACGCCAGACTCTCGTTCGGATGTTCAACGATACGCACGAGATCTGCGCGTACCAGCGTACGGGTTTTCGCGTAAGTCTGCGGTGGCAGCGCCGCAATCTCTTGGCCGATAGCGATCGCGCGCGCGATCACCTGCTCCGGATCAACCAATTCATCGACGAGCCCGGCGGCGAGCGCTTCGTCGGCAGTGAGCATCGCGCCACGCGTGAGGAAATTCGCCGCTTTGGCAGTACCGAGAATACGCTCGTAACAGCGGAAGATGGTCTCGCCGGGATACAAACCCACCTGTACTTCATTGAGGCCGATACGCGCGGCACCCTTGGCCATGACGCGATGATCGCAAAGGATGGCGATCACCGCCCCGCCCGCCGGACTGTGTCCGGTGATCGCCGCGATCAAAGGCAAAGACGAGCGCGCGAGACGCAGCTGCAACTGCGAGAAAGCGAGCACCAAGGTACGAGCGGTTTCGGTGGGCCCGGTGATCTCGCGCAGATCGAGACCCGCAGAGAACAACTTGGGATTGCCCGAGATGACGAGCGCACGCAAGGAAGCGCCCGCTGCAGCCTCGGTTTCGGCGAGCGTAATCGCCGCATCGAGCGCGCTGATCAATTCGGCATTCAGAGCGTTAACCGGTACTCGCGCCAGACGCAGTTCACGCACGCTACCGTGTTGGATGATCTCAAGCATCGTCGGACTCCCTGAAACCGGATGAGGAACCGGATGAACCCTCGCCGGGCGCGATATCGATGAATTCGCGCAGGACGGTGGTGGCGAAACTGCCCGAGCGCAAAGTGAAATTCAAGATCGGTGCGCCCTCGTCACTCACATTCACCGACAGTTCGCGCACAGCCACACGCAGCGGTCGTCGCGCCGCTGCTAGCCGATCCGCTCGGAGCCACTCGAGAAACTCGGGATACCGCGCCGCGATCGCAGTCTCGAACTCAGCCATCTCACCCTCGACGCCGCAACCGCCCTCGCCCCACATAGGGCCGGTCGGGTGGATATCGAGAGTGTCGAGTCGCTCCTGCAAAGCGGCATCGAGTGCTTCGACGACGAAACTCGAATTGCGGCCATCGAGATTAGCCCGCTCGCCGATGTGCAGGCGGTTCCAGTTACCGGCGGTGATTCGTTCGGCCAGCACTGCGTTGAAGATCAAACTGCGCGAGGCCGACCAGCGGAACATCGCATCGCGGGCATCACCCGCTCGCAGATTGGCGAGGTCTCGTCCAAAACGTTGCGGACCAAAATAATTCGGCACACCCGTGCGCGCAACCTCGGCTGCGCGCACCCGCAACGCCTCGATGTCGCCGTCGTAGCCACGCAAGGTGATCGCAAATCGATTAGCCTCGAGCGCACCACGCGGCAATTTACGCGAGTGCGCATACGCCTCGATCACCTCATAACCCTCACCCTGAACGCCAAGCCAATCGGCTGCCGGTCGACGGCGCGTCGGCACGGTGTACCACTGCGTGGTGACAGCGTGCCGATCCTTAAGGCCAGCGTAACCGACGTCATGCGGGCGAACGCCAGCGCGAGTCGCGATTTCTTTGGCCACCCAGCCAGTGTTCGAGCCGCGCTTACGTACCCGAAGCAAGGCGTGCTCACCCTGCCCTGAGGCCGTGAAGCCGAGCACCTCATCCACCACGAAATCTTCGGGTACTTCGCGCAATCGCGCACGACCCAAGGGCGCCGCTACCCGCGGCGGGTTCAAAGCCAATTCTTCCATGATTAATTTTGCTCGATGAGAACGGTGGCGAACGCTGCAAGACCCTCGGCGCGACCCAAGAATCCGAGCTTCTCGGTCGTCGTTGCCTTGAGGTTCACGGCGTCGACAGGCAATCGCAGTAAACCGGCCACGGTTTCGCGGATGGCATCGCGATGGGGTGCGAGGCGCGGCGCCTCGCAACACAGAGTGAGATCGACATTGATCACGCGATAGCCGCGATCTGCGAGCAAGCGCAGCGCATGACGCACGAAGCCCTCGCTCGCCACCCCCTTCCACTGCGGATCGGTGTCGGGAAAATGTTGACCGATATCGCCTAGGCCCGCCGCGCCAAGTAGCGCATCGCACAAGGCGTGCAACAGCACATCACCGTCGGAATGCGCCTTCACACCCTGCGAGTGGGCGATGCGAACCCCGCCCAACATCACGTGGTCACCGGGCCCGAAGGCATGCACGTCGATACCCGATCCCACTCGAATACTCATGGCGACTCTCCTTTGCTGCGCGCTTGCAAGATGCCTTCCACGAGTCGCAGATCCGCGAAGGTCGTCACTTTGATGTTGGTCGACTCGCCGCCGACGAGTAGCGGCTCGCTGCCTTGCCACTCCATCGCCTGGGCTTCGTCGGTGGGTTTGCGCCCCTCGGACTCTGCCTGTTGCAAGGCCTGCAGCAAAGCACCCAAGCGAAACATCTGCGGAGTGAGCGCACGCCAGAGCCCCTCGCGCGGCACAGTAGCCTCGCTATGCGAGCGGCCACGCTTGAGCGTATCGGCCAAGGGCACCGCGAGCAGTCCGCCTGCTCTCAAGTCAGCCTCGGCGTGCGCCACAACGGCATCGACGAGCGCTTTGATTTCGGCATTGGAAACACAGGGTCGCGCCGCGTCGTGCACGAGCACCCAGTCGGCAGCTTGGGCACCCCGCGCCAACAAAGCCTGCAAAGCCAAACGCACGGAATCCGCTCGCTCGGCACCGCCCGATGTTTCGAGCACCGGGCGCGGCAGCGAGGCACGAAAACTTAGCCAATCGGTGTCATCGGGTGCGACAGCCAGCATGACACCCGCACAGCGCGGATCGTCAAAGAAAGGCTGCAACGCCCAGGCGATCAAGGGTCGCCCCGCCACGGTCAAAAATTGTTTGGGTGTAGCGCCACCAAGACGCTTACCGCGTCCGGCTGCCGGCATCACGAGCCAGTAGCGCGGCGGCGTCACGTGCGAGGTCAACTCAGCGCTGAGCCGTGCGAGTTCGATCGGTCAGCCCACTGGCGGGCGGCGCCGTGATGACCTTGGGCACGACTTGATAGAAAGATTCGCTGGGACCGATCATGCCGAGCTCGCTGCGAGCGCGTTCCTCGATGGCAACGAGACCACCCTTGAGGTCGGCGACTTCGGCAGCGAGTTGATCGTTCCGGCGTTTCAGCTCGGTGTTCGTGGTGCTTTGCTGAGCGACCGCGACCTTCAGGCGATGCACTTCACTGACGCCATCCGCAGACAGCCAGATGCGGTACTGCAACAGTACCGTCAGTGCAACGAGCCCCCCTGCGAACACTCTGATCATTATGGATTTAAAGGTTAAACCTTGATTCGAGCAAAAGAAAGTCTTTCAGCTCAGAGTTTTACGGGGAAAGCCTCGCGCCCCGCGTAACGCACCTTGCCGCCGAGCTCCTCTTCGATGCGCAGCAGCTGGTTGTACTTGGCGATGCGATCGGATCGGGACATGGAGCCGGTCTTGATCTGGGTCGCTGCAGTGGCAACGGCAATATCCGCAATCGTCGAATCTTCGGTTTCACCCGAACGATGCGAGACGACGGCCGAATAACCTGAACTCGTAGCGAGTTCGATCGCTTCGAGCGTTTCGGTCAAGGTGCCGATCTGGTTGACCTTGATGAGGATGGAGTTCGCGATGCCCTTGCGGATGCCATCAGCCAAAATCGCCGTGTTGGTGACGAAGAGGTCATCGCCCACGAGCTGGCAGTCAGCGCCCAACTCCTCGGTGAGTCCCGCCCAACCGGTCCAGTCGGCCTCAGCCATGCCATCTTCGATGGTGATGATCGGGTACTTGTCGACGAGCTTACGCAGATAGCGCGTGAACTGCGCCGCGGTGAAGCTGCGGCCCTCGCCGTGCAACTCGTAGCGACCCTTCTTGAAGAACTCCGAACTGGCCACATCGAGGCCGAGGTAGATGTCTTTGCCCGGGCGATAGCCCGCCTTCTCGATCGCCTGCAGCAGCAACTTCAGCGCCGCTTCGTTCGAGGCGAGATTCGGTGCGAAACCCCCCTCGTCGCCCACGGCCGTGGTCAGCTTCTTGCCCTTCAGAATGCCCTTCAAGGTGTGGAACACCTCGGCGCCCTGCTGCAGCGCATGACTGAAGCTCTTGGCGCCGACCGGCAGGATCATGAACTCTTGGATATCGAGACTGTTGTCGGCATGCGCGCCGCCGTTGATGAGATTCATCATCGGCACCGGCATCACCGGCTTGCGACCCCGCGCGAGATAACGCCACAGAGACTGATCGGTATCCTCAGCAGCGGCATGCGCCACCGCGAGCGATACGGCGAGCAGCGCATTGGCACCGAGACGACCTTTGTTGTCCGTGCCATCGAGCGCAATCATGCGGGCATCTATGTCTTCCTGATCGCGCGCATCACGCTTGAGCAGGGCTGCGCGGATCACGGTGTTGACGTTGCGAACCGCCTTCAGCACGCCCTTGCCGAGATAGCGCTTCTTGTCGCCATCGCGAAGTTCGACCGCCTCGCGCGTACCGGTCGAGGCACCGGAGGGCACAGCCGCGCGACCGACGGCGCCGCTGGCGAGGATCACGTCCGCTTCGACGGTGGGATTGCCCCGAGAATCGATGATCTCGCGGGCTCGGATGTCGATAATGCGGCTCATTTTTGATCTTCCTCGAAAGGTTTGGATTTCACGATACGGTCAAGCTCGAGCAGCGTCTCGAGCAGTGAAGCCATGCGCGGTAACGGCCAAGCATTCGGGCCGTCGGACAAGGCTTTGGATGGATCGGGATGGGTTTCCATGAAAAGACCCGCAACGCCCGCCGCGACGGCAGCACGTGCAAGTACCGGCACGAATTCGCGCTGACCACCGGACGCACTTCCCTGCCCACCCGGCAATTGCACCGAGTGAGTGGCATCGAACACCACGGGGCACCCCGTGCCACGCATCACCGCGAGTGAGCGCATGTCCGAGACGAGATTGTTATAGCCGAAGCTGAAACCACGCTCACAAACCATGATGCCGGGGTTGCCGGTGGAGCGCGCCTTGTCGACGACGTTCTGCATTTCCCAAGGCGAGAGGAACTGACCCTTCTTGATATTGACCGGCTTGCCCTGCGATGCGGCCGCCACGATGAAGTTAGTTTGGCGACAAAGAAAAGCCGGCGTCTGCAACACATCCACCACGGCCGCCACCTCGGCGAGCGGCGTGTCTTCGTGCACGTCGGTGAGCACCGGCACACCGAACTTGGCGCGCACACCCTCGAGCACCTTCAGGCCCGCATCGATGCCAGGGCCACGGAAACTACTGCGCGAGGAACGATTCGCCTTGTCGTAGGACGCCTTGAAAATATAGGGGATGCCGAGAGCTCGCGTGATCTCGACCATGCGTCCCGCCACCTCTTCGCACAGGGCAGCGCTTTCGATGACGCACGGGCCTGCGATCAGAAAGAGCGGCTCACGCGCACCCACCTCGACATTACCGAGACGCATGTTGATTCCTCGCAGCAGCGATGAAGCCCGTGAAGAGCGGATGCCCATCGCGCGGGTTCGAGGTGAACTCCGGATGGAACTGCGTAGCGACGAACCACGGATGGCCCGGCAGTTCGACGATCTCGACCAAACCATCGGGTGAGAGCCCCGAGAACACGAGACCGGCCGCGCGGTAACGATCCAGATAGGTATTGTTGAACTCGTAGCGATGCCGATGACGCTCGCGGATACGGGTGCCACCGTAGATTTCGCTGGCACGCGAACCTGCCGTCAGGGTGACATCTTGGCCACCCAGACGCATCGTGCCACCGAGGTTTGACTGCTCGTCGCGCTGCTGCGTGCCACGTGCAGCGTCCTGCCATTCAGTGATGAGCGCGATCACCGGATGCGGCGACGTGCGATTGAACTCGGTACTGGTCGCACCGACGAGACCCAAGACATGTCGTCCGTATTCAATTACGGCGAGCTGCATACCCAGACAGATACCGAGATAGGGAATGCCGCGCTCGCGCGCATAGCGCACCGCGACGATCTTGCCCTCGACACCACGCTCACCGAAGCCGCCCGGCACGAGGATCGCGTCCATGCCAGCGAGCGCGGCGGTACCACGCTCTTCGATGTCGGTCGATTCGATAAAGTGGATATTCACCGTGACGCGATTCTTCACGCCCGCATGCGTGAGCGCTTCGTTGAGCGAGATATAGGAATCGCGGTTCTGCACATACTTGCCGACCATCGCGATATCGACTTCACCCTTCGGATTCGCTTTCGCTTCGACCACGGCCTGCCAGGATGAAAGGTCGGCTGCTGTCGCTTTCGACTCGAGCCGCAACTTCTCGACCACGATCTCATCGAGCCCCTGCTCGTGCAGCAGCATCGGAATCTCGTAAATATCGCGCGCATCGATCGCTGAAATGACCGCGCGCTCTTCCACGTTAGTGAACAGCGCGATCTTGCGTCGGTGCTCAGCCGGCAAGGGGTGCTGGGCACGGCACAACAAGATATCGGGCTGGATACCGATACCGCGTAATTCTTTGACAGAGTGCTGGGTCGGCTTGGTCTTGATCTCGCTGCCGCCACCGACGACAGGCACCAGCGTCAGATGCATGAAGATCGCCTGACTGCGACCGAGCTCCACGCCGATCTGACGAATCGCCTCTAGGAACGGCAAGGACTCAATGTCGCCGACCGTGCCACCGATCTCGACCATGCAGACATCGGCATCGCCAGCACCCAAGAAGATGCTGGCTTTTATCTCGTCGGTGATGTGCGGAATAACCTGCACCGTCGCGCCAAGATAGTCGCCGCGTCGCTCTTTGGCGATCACACGTTCGTAGATGCGGCCGGTGGTGAAATTGCTATGGCGACCGGTAACCGTGCGCACGAAGCGCTCGTAGTGACCGAGGTCGAGATCCGTCTCGGCACCATCGTCGGTGACGAACACCTCACCGTGCTGAAACGGGCTCATCGTGCCCGGATCGACGTTGATGTAGGGGTCTAGCTTGACCATCGCGACCTTCAGGCCGCGAGCCTCGAGGATGGCCGCCAAAGACGCAGAAGCGATGCCCTTCCCCAACGAGGAAACGACACCGCCCGTGACAAATACGAAACGAGGCATGGTGAACCGCCGCTAGCTAAACGCCGTCTTCGGAAGCCGGCACGACGGGAAGTCAGACTAGCAAAAAAGGGCTCTTCTCTCAACGCCTCTTCTAGGCGCCACGCTCCCACACGAGGCGCAGTCGCTGCTGTGGCGAATCGTCGGCCGGATCCGCACGAAACGAAGCTGCGACGAAAAGATCGCCCACGAGCACGAGGGTCTCGCCAGCGAAAACCAGCGGAACACGCTCGCGTTCCCACGGTACGACACCGCGCTCACGCAGCAACTCCTTGACCGCGTGGTTCGGACCCGTCGTACGCAATCGAATGCGTTCACCGCCGACCCTGGCGGTGACCCGCAATACGGCCGGTAAGCGCGCAGCGGCAATCTCGCCGTTCGCGTCTTGCACCCAGCGCAAACGACCGAGCCCGGCGCCGAGCTCGAGCACTGGTTGCCGACGCCAGCGCCAACGGTGCTCGATGGTCTGTGAGGATGGCGCCGCGGACGGCACGAGCGCATGCAAACGCTGACGAAAGCGACGCACCTCCCCACCTTCCCAGCGCACGAGGGGTTGAGCATCGGCGCGAGCTGCCGGGAGTTCCACGCGAATGCGCTCCAGATGCACCGCATCGGGCATCGTCAAACCCTGCAAGGCGATCCAGTAACGCAGCAAATTACGTTGGCGCGCGACATCGAGTGTCTGCAAAGTCGCGATCTGTACCACGCCATCCTCGATCACCTGCGCCGCATCGATCTCGGCCAAGGCCTGCAGCAAGTCACGCGCCTCACCAAGATGCGCCGCGCTGCGCGCCGCCGTCTTCGACGCCGACGGCCAACGCGCCTGTAGCAGCGGGACGATGCGATGCCGCAGGTAATTGCGATCGAAACGCTCATCGAGATTGCTGTCATCCTCGACCCAAGCTGCACCTCGCGCCTGCAGCCACTCCGATAACTCCGCGCGCGACACCTCCAGCAAGGGTCGCCATAAGGGCAAAGGCACAGAAGTGGCGCCCGCCATACCCGCAAGACCGGCTACTCCGGCACCGCGCATCAACTGCAGCAGCAGGGTCTCGAGCTGATCGTCCAGATGATGTGCGGTGACGAGCCACTCGTTCGGGCGCAAGCGCGCAGCCAGCGCGGCATATCGCACATCGCGTGCCGCGGCCTCGAGCGATTCGCCCCGTCGCTTCGGCACTGTGACTTTGACGACCGTGCAGGCAGTACCCGCCTCGCGTGCCACGGCACGGCAGTGCTTAGCCCAGCTCTTCGAGGCGGGACGCAATTGATGATCGATGTGGATGGCGCGCAGTACAACCCGACGTGAAGGGCGTTGGCGTGATCGCCAGTGTACGAGCAGTTGCAGCAGTGCGATCGAGTCTAGACCGCCACTTAGCGCCAGACAAAGGCGCAAGGGTTTCGATGGGTATTGCTGAGCGAGCTCATCCAGTCGATGCGCGACGCGCAGCGCGAGCTCGTCTGCGAGCCCATCACGAGCGCGCTTCAGCCCGCCTCCGAATAGACACCAAAGCCCGCAATGCG
>Ga0315907_10002936_pt1 | contig 20725 bp, 20 predicted proteins | sample LakEriMetagenome_3_FD_203525 | JGI IMG/M metagenome (GOLD analysis project Ga0315907, IMG submission 203525) | Freshwater fungal communities from buoy surface, Lake Erie, Ohio, United States - Buoy 12 MA123 | ecosystem: Environmental > Aquatic > Freshwater > Lake > Lake biofilm | place: USA...
CATTCTGGATTGTCAGGCGCTTTTGCTTATTATGCACCTGAAATTGACACATATTTTACAGGTACTGTTAATCAAATAAATAAACCTGGAACTTCTTATCAATTATTGGTTAAGTTATTAATGACTATTAATCCTTAATACACCTAACACTCATCCCATTTATCTTAAGTGTTTTTTCAAATAAAAGATTCGATTTTTGAGCTAATAAAAATAAATAAATTGCAAATCCATCATTGATAGAAGTTGATGTCCAGTAACATGCATATTCATTCAAATAATCAAATTGATTTCCATAATAAATCGCACCTCCAAAATGACTATTAAATTTTGAGCTGTTTACTTTTACTGAATCGTGTTTCTCATGATCATGACTACAATTATGTACTTTTTCGTAATTAAGGTGTATGGAATCATTTATATAATTCGTTTTCATTTTAGAACCTGCAATTTCATCTCCTCCTAAAAATGAAATCAACGTATCGAATTCAGTTCTACTCGGTAAATGCCAATTAACAGGACAAACGGATTGAGCTGTTTCCCAATTGTATAGGTAACCGTTTTTTGCTAATAAACTTGAATCATTGTTATAAATCCAAGTACCATTTTCCGTTTTGAAAGCTAAATTTTCAGCCATCCAAACTTGATCACCTATTTTAACAGTTTTGTATTTTTTTCCATCTCGATCATCTTTCAATTTTCGTTGTGAAAATGAATAAAAACTAATTAGGAAAAGTAAAACAAAGATATTTAATAATTTAACCATAAATAAAAATAAAGGGTTGCCCAAAAAGAAAGTTTTTTTGTTTTCGGACAACCCTCTTTAAATTAAAAATTATAAGCTACACCTAAGTTTAAAGTTAAATAACTTATTGATGGTGAATAATTTTGAATTAAACGACCCGCATTATTCAAACGATTCACATTTTCTACTTCAAATGTTGGTTTTGAAATTGTGTAATCAGCATTCAATTTCACACCTAATTTTTCAGTTACGTTATACTTTAATCCTAAACCAAAATTACTTGCAAAAGCAATTGAGTTCGCTGAATTTTGATAAAAAGTAGCAGCTGTTAAATCTTCTATATCAACTTGATATTTAGGAGTTTTTGCTGCAAGTAAACCTGCTCTTAATTTTCCTTCAATACTAAATTTCCCAAAAGGATATTGAAAATAGGGTCCAACCAAGAATGTAGAAAAATTATATTTCCCAGTTTGAGTCAATGTCACATATTCCACCTCAAAATCTTCCATGTAACCTATCGCTAAACTATCTAATCCATTTGATCCATATTGACTAAAAGAAAAGCTTCCACCTATTCCAATGTATTTTGTCAAACTATAAACTCCTTCAACACCAAAATTATAACCATTTGATGAAGAAAATCCTGATAAACTATCTGTATAATCCATTTTTATTAGATCACCCAATAATTTTGAATAACCTCCATTAATAGAAATATAAGATGAAGGTTTATCGCTTGTTTCTGTTTGCGAAAAAGTAAATTGACTAACGAAAACACTTACTAAAATTAAAATCTTTTTCATAATTATTGTGTGATATTAAATTGAAAAAATACATCGATATCTGTTGATCCAGGAGCTAAAGTTCCATCTTTAGTATTTGGTTGGTGCTTTAAAATCCCTTGTAATCTTCCTGAAGCAATATTGTCCGAAATTGTTACCACATTTTCTAAACCTAATTGTAAAGAAGGTGAATTCGAATCATAATCGGTTGGAGTTACCACTACATAATTCGAAATTGAGCTTGATGGTAGCAAGAAAAAACGATGATAATTTGCTCGCTCTCTGATTTCTTCAGTAATATCTTCTGCTGGTAAATGTGTTTCATCCAATATAAAAGCAGATAATTTATAAGTTGAATTTTTCTTAACATTTACAATCGCTAAAGATGTATCTGGAGCATTTGTATCTTCAGGAGTTAAATCTCTCCAAGTTGCCCATATAGTATCATTCGGATTAGCTGTATTTTCTAATCTTAATTTAACTGTAGTCATATACTCATGTCCAGGAACTGGAGGAGTTACGACTGCTTCATCTTTTTTACATTGTATTCCAATTAATGCCAAAGAAGACATTATTATTAAACTTTTACTATTTTTCATTTTTACTTTATTAAATTATTTTTTTGACTTATTATTCTAAAAAACAATTGCAAATGGAGGTCCACGCAGAAATAAAGTTGTTTTATTAAAAATTGTAAAATCAGATTGGTAATCAAAAATCAACTGATTGATATGAGATACAAATTCAAAAAAATCGTTTTTAAAAAGAGAAGAAAATGTTAACGTGAAATGATGAGTACAAACAAAACAAGTTTCTATTTCCTTAGCATGATAATGTTGTTCATGTTTAGAAGAAGCATCACATTTAAAAGATTGTTCTTCATGAAAATGGGTAAATATCAATCCATTTATACCTAAATATAAAAGTAAACAGAACGATATGAACCAATTTTTAATCATGACTACTTCGCTTGGATAATGTTAAAAGGAACTTTAATTTTTAAAGAAATATTTCGACCTAATTCATCGCTGTAATATCGAAAACGATTCAAATAGTCTCTGTAAGTTGTATTCAATAAATTATCTACAACTAAATTAAACGTAATAGATTGATTCTTTATCGGAACCACAAATCCCATGTCAAAATTCATTAAAAAATAGGCGTTTGGTGCAGCTACATAATCAACATTTTTTGGTGTTCGATATTGTTTGTCAATGAAAGAAGTTCCTAATTGAAAGAAGATTGATTTAACCTTAAAAATCTTATCGATTGAATATTTTAAAGCCAATTGATAACGATTAGTAGGAACATTTATCAGATAATCCTTAATTGTTAAATTGTAAGCATACACTAACGAATTTTTTGTCGAAATTTCTATTCTTTTTCCTAAATCCGTTGAAAAGTTAAGGTCTAAACCATAATAATAAACATTCGCTTGCTTGTATTCAAATCCTGGATATGTTCCCGCAATTGTAACAATTGGTTTAGACATTGGATTTAAATAAATATAATCTGAGTAATAATTATAGTAGCCTCCAATTTCTAAAAATGTCTTTTTAGTATTGTAAGTATAAAAAGATTGAATAGTCAAAGATTTCTCTGTTTTCAATGTTGAATCCCCTATTTCGAATGATGCAGCACTTTGGTGAATTCCGTAAGCAAATAACTCAATTGGTGATGGTGGTCTCCAACCTACACTTGTTGAGAGGTTTATTGTAGATTTTGAATTTATGCGATAGATAGTTCCCAGCGATCCAGATGCATTTTGCCAATCCATTAGTTGAGATTTTTTTAGAAGTGTCGTAAAATCTAAACTATACGTTTTCATCCATTTATAGTCATAACGTATTCCTCCTTCAACAGACCATTTACCAAAATGGATTTTTTCTAAAAGAAAAGCGCCTCCACTGTAATTTCTGTAATTTGGAATTAAAGCTCTGTAATCTAATCCTTCAAAAATATTACCTTGAGTTTCAAATTGAATACCTATACAGCCATTTAGATGTCCAATGGATGAATGTTCCCAAATCAATTCAGATAAGTCAGTTGTCAATTGAAAATAAGCATCAGGTATATTTTTCGCTACAATTTCATCATTATAAGATACATCTTGTCCAAATTCGGAACGCATGTTAATTTGACGAGAATACGTATAAATCAACTTGCTTAATTTACTGAAATTGTATTCGCCTTTCAATTTAAATAACTGATGATTGACAGTTTGATAACCTCTTTCTATTGAATAAGAAAAAATAGACGGAACCAATGGTTCTTTGCTATTAAATACTGCGTATAAATCAGTTAAATTACCGACATAAGACCCTGAATAAATTCCAAGTTTAGAATCAAACTCACTATAATATGACTCTAAATTCCATTTTTTCTTTCTATAATTAACTGCAGCTGAATAGTTTTTCTCATTCATTCCCGTATTTGTCAAATAATAATTCGGAGTTGAATAACTTCCAGAAGTCTTCATTGTACCTTGAATTCGATAAGCTAATCCTTCAAATTTCTTTCCAAACGCACCTTCTATTGTTCCTGAAGTTATGCCTGATTTTCCATTTGATGAACCTACAAAATTCAGTTCACCATTCATTGATTTTTTAGATGGTAATTCTTTTGGTTCAACTAAAACGACACCAGCGATTGCATCCATTCCATAACGAATACTCGCTGCGCCTTTTATAACACTCAATTTAGTCGCAACAAAAGGATCGATTTCAGGCGCATGATCACTCCCCCAATTTTGTCCTTCTAAGCGAACTCCATTGTTTAATATCAAAATTCGGTTCCCGTATACACCATGAATCATTGGTTTTGAAATCGTTGGACCTGTTTGAATTGAATTTACACCCGTTATAGCTTTCAAACTTTCTCCAAGTGAATTCCCTCTTAATTTATCCAATTCAGCCCCTGATAATGTGTTTTTTTGTAAGGTTTCAATTTCCTGTTTGTTGATTTTATGTCCTTCTACTAATACTTCATCAATTTCATGAAAACATTCTTCAACTTCAATAAAAATCAACGTATCATTTATAAGATTAAATGAAATAACGACAGGTTTCTCATTTTCATAATGATAGGCTTCAACTTCATAAATTCCAGCACATAATCCTGAAAATTTAAAGTAACCTAAAGAATCTGTAGTACCTGTTTTGTCTAAGAATTTTATCGTAGAAAATGAAATTTCTTTTTTTGAAATTTTATCTCTAACATAACCTTCAAATTGAAGATTACAATTTTTTTCTTGTGTAAACCCAATAAATAATTGGAATACAACAAAAATCAATGCAAAATATTTCATGATTTTTTAATTAAAATAAATGAATCAACTCAAGAGTGAGCGTTCAATATCTATTATAATAGATCAATTTTAATTAAACAATTGGAGGACCTCGATGAGAAAAGGATCTAAATAAAACGGAGTGTTTAAATGACTCAAATTGAATCTGATTGAAAGCAATAGGTTGTGGTTTAAAATGATAAAATTCAAATTGATTAATTTCCATAAAATCGATAGAAAAATCACAAGCATAACATTTACCTTTGAATTTAAAATCGTGTTTTACAGAATCATTTTTGGAAATATGTGAATGAGAATCTTGGTCACAATCATGCCACATCGTTCTTGGAGTCAAGAGAACGAAAAAACTTAAAAGCAACGAATAAACGATCCACTTTTTGAATTTCATACTTCTAAATTAAGGATTTTTTCAATTCAAATACTATTTAGCTACAATTCGTTTAAATTTTACATGTAAAGATTCTTCAATTTGACGAATTTTTCTGATTTCTTTATTTCCTACGATACTTAAAGAAACACCCTTCTTACCTGCTCTAGCAGTTCTTCCTGAACGGTGCGTATAATTCTCCATTTTCTCTGGTAAATCATAATGAACAACAAAAGATAAATCGTCAACATCAATTCCTCTTGCAGAAACATCAGTTGTAATCAACAATTGAATCTTATGATTCTTGAAAGCACGCATTGCTTTTTCACGTTCACGTTGTTGTAAATCTCCGTGAATAGCATCTGCAATAAATTTCTTTGTTTTTAATTGGTCAACTAATTTTTGACAACCAGCTTTTGTTCTACAAAAAATAATTCCGCTTGCTCCACCTTGAACAGCCAAAAACTGAACTAATGTTTGAAATTTGAAATTTTCATCACATGTAACAAATTGATGTTCAATCTGATTATTAACTTGATTTCTTTTACTTACAGCAACTCTTGGAGCATCCACGGACATGTACTTTCCAATAATATTTTGCAAAGTATCAGGCATTGTAGCTGAAAATAACCAAGTATTTCTACTTCCAATCGTATATTTTAAAATAGCATCCAATTCATCTTTGAATCCCATGCTTAACATTTCATCAGCTTCATCTAAAACAATTGTTTCAACGTAGCTTAAATCTATGGCTTTGCGATCTAATAAATCTATTAATCGTCCTGGAGTAGCTACAACAATATGAGTAGGTCTTGAAAGTTTGAATATTTGTTCTTCAATTTTTTCTCCACCATAAACTGCTTCGATGAAAATTTTATCAGTTGAAAATTTCGTGTATTTAAACAATTGTTTTGCAATCTGCTGACCTAATTCTCTTGTAGGAGATAAAACCAATGCTTGAATTTTCTTTTCTTCAGGAATAATTCGTTGTAATAATGGTAAACCAAATGCAGCCGTTTTACCAGTTCCAGTATTTGCCTGACCAATAAAATCTGTCCCTTGATCTAATAAAAATGGAATCGATTTTTCTTGTATTTCCGTAGGACGAGTAATTTTCATATCGTCTAACGCTTTGATAAATTGATCCTTTACACCAAGTTCTTTAAATGTTTTCATTTTTAGATTTTAATCTGATTTTATTTTTTTTGTAAATTAGAATGAAAATTTCAACTACTTTACAATGAACTATAAGTTACTATTCTTAACCCAATAGGATTAAGAGCAATCATGTTGACTAAGCGGAGTCGAGTAAGCTGAGCGGAGTCGATGTTACTCCCCTAACTGATTCTCCCAATAATCATTCAAATAAGCAACTAATTTTCGAGCAGTATTGTTGAAGTAACGTTTTGTTCTATAACCACTTACCCAAGTAATTCCTCTGACTGCATTTGTCAAAAATATTTCATCAGCAGCAATAATATTTTGAGGAAAGATTGTACACTCATATACTTTTATTCCATGAGAAACAGCTAAGTTGATGATTTGCATACGCATTGTTCCTGCAATACAACCTTCATCTAAACCAGGAGTATATAAAACACCATTACTTACAACGAATAAATTACAACTAGAACTTTCGAGGATAGCACCTTTTTCATTTCCGATTAAGACATCGTCTAATTTACGTTCTGTTGCATTTACACCTGCCATCACATACAATAAACCACTTTTAGTTTTATAATTTGATAAACTATTTTTATGTTTTTTCAAATCTGTAAACAAATCAATTTCTAATCCTTTCGAATTCAAATCAAAATCATTGAATTCATATGGATAAACCTCAATAAAATAAACAGCCTCATTCGAAGTTGGTGTATAAGTACCACCCATCATTCTGTCTAAGGAAATACGGCATCTTCCACCTTCTTTTATTTCAGATTTGTCAATTAAATCCTGTACTTTTTCTTCAAAAAATTCAGTTGTAAAAAACACAGATGGTCTAATTTTAATAGCTTTCGCTCCTTCAATTAATCGTTTGATGTGGTTATCCATATTCAATGGTTTCCCGTTCATAATTCGAATACTTTCGAAAACACCATCTCCATACAAGTGACCTCTATTACCTGCTTGTATTGTTGGACCATCATTTGCAATGATTGTTCCGTTTGAATTAACGTATAATTGTGCCATAATTTCTAGAAAAATAGATTCAATAAATCTTTTCCTTTTTCAATATTAATAATTAAAATATAAAGTACACCAAAAATTGCACCACCTAAATGGGCATCATGAGCGATACCTGTATTTCCTTTTTTGTCCATATAATATTCAAATCCTAAATAAAGTGCTCCAAAAAGATAAGCTGGAATTGGAATTGGTATAAACATCAATGATAATTCTACAGTTGGATTCCAAAGAATAAATGCAAAAATAATTGCAGAAACAGCTCCAGAAGCACCTAAAGATCTATAATGAGAATGATCATGATGTCTTGCAAATGGAATAATTGTTGCAAACATAGCTCCCAATAAATAGATAATTAAAAAGTGAAGTTCACCTTGAAAAAAACCATATTTTGAAATTAATTCTATTTCTAATATTTTGCCTAAAAAATAGAAAGACATCATATTAAAAAGTAGATGCGGAATATCTGCATGAATTAAAATATGACTAAAAATACGATACGATTGATTTTCGTGCTTACACAAATAAGGAATAAACATCATCTTCTCTTTCAGATTGTTATCATTCATCGCACGAAGCGAGACAATAACTGTAACAATCAAAATAATAGTTAATAATGAAAAAGTCATTCTAGAAAAATTTGTTTATTTTTACTCAATGTGAGTACGAAAATAACGAAAACAAACTGATTTCATTTTATGAAAAGATTAATATATTTTTCTCTACTACTTTTTATACTCATTTCATGTAAAAATAATTCAGTTGATCCTTTAGCTGAAGAAAATAAGAAGCTTCCAATTAATGAAAAAATTAAACTTTCATTAGCTCCTGATTATATTGATTCGATAGGGATTCACGATGAAAATGTTACATTTTTAAATTCTCTTTATTCTACAAGGGATTATAGGCCCTTTTGGATCAACGATAGTTGTTTAACTAAAGATGGAAAATTACTTGAAGAATTATTAAAAAACACACTTCAATTTAGTATTCCAGATCAACGTTACTCTCATTTTAATTGGGAAAAAGCGAACTTCCTTCAAAAGGAATTGATGATTACAAGTAAATTAGCCCTTCTTTCAGAAGATTTATCTAATGGAATATTTGAAAAAGACACCTTTGCAATCAGAGTTTCATCTTTCCCTGAAATAGTTGATTTTATAACTAGAATAAATTTCAAAAGTTCAAATAAAAATGAAATTTCTCATCAAATAATCAACTGGGGACCAAAGGATTCTAATTATTTAAAACTTGCTATTAATCTTTATGACTTTTGTCAACAACAGAAAATTGATACAACAACATTTGATGTTCCAACGTTGAAATCTGATACTATTAACTGTCAAATTAAACTGAAAGAAGCGTTGATTTCAAAGGGATTCATAAAAAGTGAAACTATTGATTCAATAGTAATCGTAAATGCCTTAAAGAAATTCCAAAGTCAAAATGGCTTAGACGCTGATGGAAAGGTTGGTTTATTTACTCGTAAAGCTTTGAATGAAAGTACTTACAAAAAAATTCTCCGAACTGTTTTAACATTGGATAAATGGCGTAAAAAATCAGAATATTCAGAACGAAATATTCGAATTAATATTCCTGAATACATGCTTTTTCTTTCTCTTGATTCAATTAAGGAGCAGCATCGAATTATAGTAGGTAAAACTGAAACGCGAACACCAGAGTTACAAGCAAAAATCAATCGTTTTGTATTGTTTCCTTATTGGACTGTTCCACAATCAATTAAAAACAAAGAAATGTTAGCAGAGGCACAAAATAATGTCTCTTATTTTAAACGAAATAATTTAAAAGTTTTCAAAAATGAAGTTGAAGTTGATCCAACAACTATCAATTGGCATAAATACAAAAATACGTTTCCCTTTAAGGTTCGTCAAGAATTTGGTCCTAAAAATAGTTTAGGGATAATAAAATATGAATTCAATAATCCATATGGAGTTTATCTTCATGATACTCCGAGTAAAGGTTTGTTTTCTAAAGACATTCGTTCGTTTTCTCACGGATGTATGAGATGTCAAGATCCAATTCAATTGGCAAAAACGATTTTAATAAATGATTGTAAAAATGGTAATTGTAATAAAATTGACACTTTACAACTAGATAGTTTGATTTTACTTGGTCAAAATAAAACGGTCCATTTATTAAACACTATTCAAATAAATGTGGAATATAAATCAGTCATTTCAAGGGATGACCAGTTAGTTTTTCTAATTGATATTTACGACAAGGACGAAAAATATATTCAACTTTTAAAACGAAAAACACTTCATAACTAATAATGATTCGTTAAATTTGCCGAAAAATAAATAAAGAAAATGGCACATTTAATTTCCCCTTCTGTATTATCATGTGATTTTGCAAATATCCAAAGAGATGTTGAAATGATTAATCAATCAACAGCTGATTGGTTTCACATCGATGTTATGGATGGTGTTTTTGTTCCAAATATTTCTTTTGGTTTTCCTGTAATTGAAGCAATAAAAAAACATGCAAATAAGCCTTTAGATGTTCATATTATGATTGTTAATCCTGATAAATACATCCAAGACTTCAAAAAAGCAGGCACTGATATTTTGACTGTTCATTATGAAGCATGCCCACATTTGCACAGAACTATTCAAGCGATAAAAGAAGCAGGAATGAAAGCTGGTGTAGCTTTAAATCCTCATACAAATGTAAATGTATTGGAAGATGTAATTGTAGATCTAGATTTAGTTTTAATTATGTCTGTTAATCCAGGTTTTGGTGGACAAAAATTCATTCAAAACGCAGTGAATAAAGTAAAGCAAACCAAAGACTTAATTGTTAAGTCAGGTTCAAACGCTTTAATTGAAGTTGATGGAGGTGTAAATTTAGAAACAGGAAAACAATTAATTGAAGCAGGAGCTGATGTTTTGGTTGCTGGAAGTTTTGTTTTTAACTCATCTAATCCAACTCAAACAATTATAGACTTGAAGAGTTTATAGAAACATTTCATGAAAGACTTTTTTATTGATAAGTTTGAATTTGATTTTTACGCTAATAAATCATTGTGTCTAAACTTGTTGAAAAATGAAAATCAATTAAATGATTTTGTTCTTCGTTCTATGTCACATATAATAAACATTCATCACATTTGGAATGCACGATTATTAGGTGAATTGCCCGAGTCAAATGAATGGGATAAATTACCGATCGATTACTTTTTAAAATTGAATCAATCCAATTATTTGACAACAATTGACTATTTGGAAAATTTAGAATTGAATGAAAAAGTAAATTATCATGATTCTGAAGGTATTTTGTTGAAAAAAAATAATAGTGATATTTTGTATCACATCTTAAATCATTCAACCCACCATAGGGCTCAGATTTCACTAGAAATGAATCGATTAAAATTATTGAATTCAAGTTCAAATTTTATTGTTTACAAGTGAATTTTTGGTATCGTATTTGTAAAATCGTAACTATCTTCTTACATTTACGTTTATAAGAGCATGAGAGCTATTTTTATCATACTTACAATTTTCGGACTAAGCAAAAGTTTTGCGCAGGCTGATTCTGTTTTGCTTAAACGCGAGCAACAGTTATCATTGTATTTAAATGATCTTAGAGCTGCAGAAAAAGACGCTGACAAATCTTTGAAAAATAAAATATTCAAGGATTATCTATATGAAACAATTCAATTAGATAATGCTTTTAATTATCCCTTTTCTTCTTTAAAATCTGTTGGAACAATTAAAAGTGAAGACAATTTAATTAGAATGTTCAATTGGAATGTTGAGCAAGATGATAAATCTCAAAAATATTATTGTTATATATTACGAGTAGATACAAAAGCGAAAAATGAAATTAAAATTTCAGAATTAGTCGATAATTCATTTGCTTTAGCTCCTCGCCCAACTGAAATTTTGGAAGGTAAAAATTGGTATGGTGCGTTATACTATAAAATTATACCAATAGCAAAAGGAAATAAACAGATGTATACCTTATTAGGTTATGATGCAAACACTGTTTCAAGTAATATTAAATTAATTGACGTTTTATCATTTACTGGTAATACTCCAAAATTAGGTAGTCCTATTTTTAAAGTTGGTAAAGAAACATTTAATAGAATGTTTTACGAGCATTCTGAAAAGGCTTACATGTCTTTAAAATTTGAGTCTGAATACAATCGAATTATTTTTGATCATTTATCACCAGAAACTCCTAGCATGGAAGGTTTCTATTGCTACTATGTTCCTGATTTTTCTTACGATGCTTTTAAGTATGTGAAAGATAAATGGGTTCTACAACCTGATGTTGTTGGAATTAACAAAAGAACAGATGAGAAAATTGTAGTTCACGTTCAAAATCCTAAAACTGGTAAAGTTGAAGAAGTTGAATATAAAGGTAAATGGATAAACCCAAGTGATCCTAATGCTGTCGCTGGAGGGAATAATCATACCGCTTCTCTTCCTGGAGATGATGAAAATGTTAAATCAGATAATTCATCAAATGCGAATACAAGTTCTTCGAAATCTGGAACTATTAAAGATAAAAAAGTTAAAAAAAGAGATAGTCTATACTCCTCTTATATTTATTCTGATGTGAAAAAAAAACGGAAAAAAAGAAATTAATACATCGATTTTTCCAATTCATTAATGATATTTTAACTCATAAACATCTCTAATACCCATCTTATTTTCAACTTATAAAGACTCATTTGTTTAAAAACAATCTTCATTCAAATAGACTTAATTACTATATTTGAAGAAAACAAGTTGAAATGAACAAGAATATCTTTATTGTCCTTCATGATTTTACACCTGTTGGTGATGCAGGTTTAAATTATGCCCTTTATTTAAGCAGTAAAATTACTAGTGAAATTAAAGTTGTACATATTGTAAATGATACATCTGAAATTAAATCAGCGACTGCAAAATTAGAACAAATAATAAACGATAGTAGAAAATCTTCATATGTAACTATTACACCTGTTATTCGAGTTGGAAGTTTTTTCAATGATATTGGTAAGGTAATAATGGAAGAAAGGTCTCAACTTGTAATAATGGGGACACATGGAATGAAAGGTATGCAGAAACTTTTCGGAAGTCACGCTATGAAAGTAATTACAAGTACAGCTATTCCATTTGTAGTCATTCAACAAGAAACAGAAGCAAAACAATTAAAGAAAATTCTTATTCCAATTGATTTGTCAAAAGAAAGTTTACAAATTGTAAATAACGCTGGAGATATCGCTAAAATTTTTAATGCGAAAGTTACGATTGCTTATGAAAAACAAGGTGATACAATGCGTGAAAATCAAATGAAAAATAGAATTCATATTGTTAAACGTAAAATAATTGAAAATGGAGTTTCATGTGATTTAGTTCGATTTGATTCAAATGATCCTTATCACAAAAAAGTAATTGATTATAGTGTTCAAAATGAATTTGATATGATTGCAATTGCTTATCATTCTGTAAGTTTATTACCTCAATTTGAGAAATATGCTCAGACTTTGATTACCAATGAACCAAAAATTCCTTGTATGATCATCAATTCACAAGAAGCAACTTTTTCTTTCTTTTAATATTAAAATAACAGTTTCAAATTATGAAAATCGGTGAATACAATGCACTAACAATTTTACGTTTTACTTCTGTTGGCGCATATTTAGGAGACGAAAATGATAATGATGTTCTTCTTCCAAATAAATACATCACCGATGAGATGGAAATTGGAAACGAAATCTCTGTTTTTTTATATAAAGATTCTGAAGATCGTTTAGTTGCAACAACGCAAAAACCATATATACATTTGAATTCTTTTGCTTATCTTAAAGTGAAAGAAGTAAATGCTTATGGTGCTTTTGTTGATTGGGGATTAGAAAAAGATTTATTAATTCCTTTTCGTGAGCAAACAACTCGTTTAGAAGAAGATAAATATTATTTAGTTTTCTTAAAACTAGACACTTCTACTGATCGTTTAGTTGCAACTACAAAACATAAAAAATATTACAATACAGATACAACCGAGTTGAATGTTGAAGATGAAGTTGAACTTCTAATTTGTGAAACATTTGATTTAGGTGTTAAAGTAATTGTGAATGATCAATTTTTAGGAATTGTTTACAACAATGACGTTAACCGTAAAATGCGTCGTGGAGATTACACGAAAGGATTTATTTATAATATCCGTGAGGACGGAAAATTAGATATTCGTTTAGAAAAATCTGGTTATGTTAAAATTGAACCTTTGTCTCAACAATTATTAGAAATGTTGAAAGCTAAAAAAGGAACGATATTTTTAACAGATAAAAGTCATCCTGATGAAATAAGAGATCAAGTTGGAATGAGTAAAAAAACATTCAAACAAGCTGTTGGAAATTTATATAAAAATCGTCTAATAGTCATTAATGATGATTCGATTTCAATCATTCCACAAGTTTAATCAGTAAAAAGGCTATCAAAGGATTAGTATCATGAAACTTTTAAAAAAGATTAATAGAAGTATCGTTTTCCCAACAATGATGGGATTTAAAGCTGATAAAATAATTAGATCTTTTGCACCGAATAATACATTAAATATTATGTATCATGGTGTTGTTAAAAATGATAGTTGTTATTTTTCACCGAGACATATTACTGAAACTCAATTTGAAAAACAACTTATCTATTTAAAAAATAATTTTAATATTATCCGATTAAATCAATCAGAATTAAATACATCAATTATTGATCCATCAAAAAAAACGATAACAATTTCTTTTGATGATGGTTTTAAAAATAATCTAGATTGTGCCTTACCATTAATTGAAAAGCATAAAATTCCGGTTACTTTTTTTATTTCGAGCATTTGTATCGAAGAAATGGAGCATCGATTTTTATGGAGTGAATTAATTGCTGGCTTAAACTATTTTTACAAAAACCAGGTAATTGTTGTAGGAGGAATTGAATATAAAAATTTAGTAGATTCTGAAAATAAAAATTTAACTGATCGAATAAAAAAACTAAAACCAACTGAAAGAGATCAATTATTAGCTGAAATTGAAAATAAATATGATTTAGTATCTAAAATTCAGAATTTACCTTCAGAAGTTTGGAAGCTTTTAACTAAACAAGAATTGATTCAATTAGCTAAATCTCCAATGGTTGATATCGGTTCTCATGGTCATTTACATTATAATCTAGGTGATATTTCTATCGAAGATGCTAAAATAGAGCTTGAAGTTTCTAAGAAAAAATTAGAAGAAACAATTGGTAAAGAAATTAATATGATAGCTTATCCAGATGGATCTTATTCTGAAGAAGTGAAAGATTTAGCTGAAAAAATTGGTTATAAATTTCAATTGGCTGTAAATTATTTAAGCGATAAAGACAAGTCAGATCCTAGAATTCAAAATAGACACGGTGTTGCTTCAACAACTACTTTCGAATCTAATATGCTGATATTAAATTTAGCTTTCAGAAAAAAAGGTATATGAAAGTTTTAATTTTAGGTTTAACTAATAAAACAGGACTAGCTGTTGCAAGAAACTTGAGTAAATTTGGATGCTTAGTAGATGCTATTTATATAAACGATGTTGCAGCTAGACATTCTAAATACGTAAACAATTCTTACTTTTTTGGTGATCCTGAGTTAGATGTCAATGCTTTTACAGAAAATTTATTAAATCATTTATCTGATAATGAGTATGATGGGTTAATTCCAATTCATGATGCAGCACTTGAAATTTGTAGATATAAAAAGCAAGAAATTTCTGCAAAAGTTAAAATAGCTGGTTTAAATGAAGATAGTAGTTATAAATATTCAATCAATAAGCATGAGATGCTTACGATTGGAGAAAAAAATGGCTTAACTATTCCTAAAAGTATTTTAATCGAAACATTGACTTCCTTTCAAGAAATTGAACGAACAAATTTTAATTTCCCTATTGTAGCTAAACCAGTAAGTTCTGCTGCAATTCGAAATAATAAATTGTATGCTTATTCAGTTAAAATTTGCAAGAATTACGAAGAACTTACAAATTTTATTCGTGAAAATGTAAACTCAGTAAATATATTAATTCAAGAGTTTGTTAAAGGTTATGGCATCGGTTATAATTTTATTTCAAAGAATGGTAAAATTCAAAATGAATATATACATAGAAGAATAAATGAAAATAATGGAGTAAGTTCATTAAGAGAATCATTGACAACGGAAAATTACAATCTAAAAACGAAAGTCACCAAAATCGTTGAAGAAATGAATTGGAATGGTATTGGAATGATTGAATTTATGATTAAACCGGATGACTCTGCTGTATTAATGGAATTCAACGGACGTTTTTTTGGGTCTGTTGAACTTTCAGCTAAATCAGGAATTAATTTACCCGTATTATTCTTAAAACAGTTTATATTAGATCAAGAAATTCCGGAAAATTTGCCTTTAAAAAGATCTTCAGTTAGGTATATCCATGATGAAGTGATTTTATATTCTTCTTATCTTTTTCAAGGGAAATCTAAACTGTTTTATAGATGGTTCTTTGAACTTATAGGTTCTTTATTTAAATCTAGACATTATTTTGAAACGACTGTTTTAAACGACTATAGATTTTCATTTGCCTTTTATCGTTATAATTTAAAAAGAATCTTTTCAAAATTAAAACGAAAGAAAAAAGTAAAACAAATACAAATCAAAAGCTTATCTAAAACTGACTTAACCGGAATTAAAAAGATAACGTATGTTTGTTTTGGTAATATTTGTAGAAGTCCTTTTGCACATTTCATATCTCAAATCTATACAGATCAATTTCAATTTGACTCGATTGGTTTTGTGAATAAAGAGAATCGTCTATCCCCTACTAATGCTGTATTAGCTGCAAAGAACTTTTCAGTGAATTTAGACTTACATTTATCAAAATCTATTTCTAATTTTGATAATTATGAAACAGATTTGTTTATTGTAATGGATAAGAGTAATTATTATGAATTACAGCAAAGAGGGATACCTGATTCAAAAATACGCTTTTTAGCAAATCAAGAAATAACAGATCCCTATGGTAAATCATTGGATCAATTTCAAGATATTTACCTAAAAATTGAAAAAGAAATTATACGAATTTTTAACACCAAATAAATGAAAAAAATTAGACTTTTATTTAAGCCTTTATATGATGCTATACCTTTCAAAAATAAATTATTCAGTTTTATTCGTTTTTTTGGTTATAAAGGAAAACTAACTAAATTTTTATATTTTGATGGTGACTTTTCATTTCAGTTAAACGGAAAGAAAGTTAAAATGTATAACCCTGGATACCAGTCTCATATTGAAAATCAAATTTTTTGGAATGGAATTGAAAATGGATGGGAAAGAAATTCAGTTAGAATATGGAATGAATTATCAAAAAAAGCGAAAGTAATAGTAGATGTTGGAGCAAACACAGGTATTTTCACTTTACTTTCATTAAAAATAAATGAAAATACTCGTGTAATTTCTTTTGAACCTATGGACTTTATTTCTGAAAAGTTTAAAAGAAACATGAAATTAAATAATTTGAAATATGAATTATACGATTTTGCTCTTTCTGATGTTGAGTCAACGGTAGATGTATATTCAGAATCTAAAAACAATTCATATACCATTGCTATTGATAATAATAATTTAAAGGGTGAAGTAAAAGATTATTTCAAACTTGAAATGAAAACTAAACGTTTAGATAGTTTTATTGAAGAAAATAAGATTGATAGAATTGATCTTATGAAAATTGATGTTGAAAGGCATGAACCAATGGTTCTTGAAGGAATGGGCAAATATTTGGAAATAATGAAACCAGATATTTTGATTGAAATTCAAACAACTGAAATTGCAGATAAAATTCAAGAATTGGTTAAAAATGTAGATTACTTGTTTTTCAATATCAATGACTTAGGGGATGTTCGTCAAACAGAAAAAATAGAACAAAGTGATTATTTAAATTACTTATTATGTTCTAAAGAAAGTGCAAAATTATTGAATTTGACTAAATAAAAAATGATGAAGCTTAACTATTAATTGAATAGTTAAGCTTCATAAATATAGACTATAAACTCATAATCTCTTTAAAACGAATAGCTTGTCTTCTAGAAATTTCAATTTTTTCTCCTTCTCTTAATTCAACTTGTAAACCTCCATTAAACCAGTTTTCAATATGGGAAATCCATTTTAAATTGATTATGAATTTTCGATTGGCTCTAAAGAAATGTTCAGGATCTAATCGTTCCTCAAAACTATTTAATGATCTTAAAACCAATGGTCTAAAATTGTCAAAATAGACTTTTACATAATTCCCATCAGATTCCAACATTCTTACTTTGCTCAATTCTATAAACCAACACTTTTCACCATCTTTAATAAAAACACTATCTGTTAAAGTTAAAGCTCTATCCTTACGACTAATTGCTCCTTCAAATTGAGAGGTAAAATCTTCTTCTTTTAAATTCAATTTTTGAATAGATTCGTCTAATCTTGCTGGATCAACAGGTTTCATGACGTAATCTAAAGCATTTACTTCGAAAGCTTTAATCGCATATTCATCAAAAGCCGTGACAAAGATTACTTTTGGAATCTCTTCTAATTGTTTTAACATTTCAAACCCATTCATTTCAGGCATTGAAATATCTAAAAAGATTAAATCTGGTTTTAACGCCTTGATTTTTTCAATGGCCTCTTCCCCATTTTTAGCTTCATCGATGATATCAATTTCATGATAATCTTTTAAAAGTAATTTTAATTCCTCACGTGCTAAACGCTCATCATCAATTATAATTGTTCTTAAAGTCTTCATATTTTACTAAAATTTATGGAAGAAATTACGCTATCACCTTCCTGATAAATATTAAAATGTGCTTTCCCTTTGTACTGCAAGGCTAATCTTCTTTTGGTGTTTTCAATACCTATTCCTAAATCTTTATCGGAACCTAAAGTTCCCGTATTCTCGACTATGAAAAATACTTTATCTTCAGTTTGACCGATTTTTATTTGAATTTCCCCTCCATTGATTAATTTTGAAATCCCATGTTTAATTGCATTTTCAACTAACATCTGAATACAAAAAGGCGGAATTAAAAAATCATGTAGTGTTTCATCAATTAACCATGTAATCTTTAATCGTTCTTCAAAACGTATTTTTTCCAACTCTAAATAATTGGAAATCATTTCTATTTCTTCAGATGTTGTGATTAAATTTTGTTTCCCATGCATTAACGATTTTCGTAATAAATTTGACAAAGATGTTAAAGATTGTTTTGCTTCTTTAGGATCAATTTCGATTAACGCTCTAATACTATTTAATGAATTAAATAAAAAATGTGGATTCAATTGTGATCTTAAATTCTTTAATTCAATTTCATTTCTATTCGCTTCTAATTTGATATTCGACATTTCTTGCCGACGTGATTTCATGAAGAAATGATACGTGAAATAAAGTGCATTCCAAAACAAGATCAATATTAGAACTGAGAAAATTTCTAAGTAAAAATTTAGAAAAGTTGTTTCTTTATAATTATCGGTTTTGATATCGATTAAGTAACGAAAACCTTCATAAATAAAAGCGAATACAATTGATACTAATATTGAAATCCCAATAACTCTTGGTAACAAAGTCGGTAATTTTATATCTAACCATGAGTATTTAATAAAAATATTTCTCATTAAATGTGTCAACGTAATCGCTAAAACAACTAATCCTGTTAATTTGATATAATGCCATACTGTTAAATCTTCCGGATTTTGAGCATACGTTGCAAAGACTAATAACATTGCGTAAACAATCCATCCACTTAGCTGTGCTCCCCAATATATATAACGTGTTGTCTTCATAAAACAAAAATAGCATATACTTCAATTTAACTAATTTAATTTATATAGTTGGTTTAAATAAGGTTTAAAGTATTTTTTCTTTAGGATGAATAAGTTTTTAACGATTGCAACCGTTTATAAACAATCGTATTTCATTTTGCTTATTCTAATTAAATTTGAGTAATTCAAAATAAACTATAATGAAAAAAATACTATTCTTATTTCTATTTATTCAAGCATTTTCATTCGCTCAAGAGAATGTTACTTTTCAAAAACCACCAAAATCGATTCTAGAATTGGTTGATTTTGAAAGAGCACCAAATGTCATCATGAATAGTAAACATGATTATATCCTTTACACTTACAGAGATAATTATAAAACATTAGAAGACCTGTCTCAAGATGAAATGAAATTAGGTGGATTACGAATCAATCCGACAACCAATATCTCAAGTACAATTACTTATTTAACGAATTTGAAAATTCAGAAATTTGGAACAAATGAAATCAAACAAGTTACTGGCTTACCTTCAAATCCAAAAATTGCTAATGTGAATTGGTCTCCTGATGATTCAAAAATTAGTTTTACGAATACAATTTCTTCAGGTGTTGAACTTTGGATTATTGATGTTCAATCTTCTTCAGCAAAAAAACTTACAGAAGCAAAATTAAATGCAAATTTAGGCATGCCATACACTTGGATGAAAGATTCTAAGTCTTTATTAGTTAAGTTCTTACCTGTAAATCGTAAACCTTTAATTAATACAAGTAAAGAATTGCCAGCTGGACCAACAGTTTCTGTAAGTAATGGTTCAAAAGCTCAAAACAGAACATATCAAGATTTATTGAAAAATAAAATGGATGAGCAAAATTTTGAGACTTTAATTTCTTCTGAAATTTTCGCTGTTACATTAGATGGATCAACTGAAAAATGGAAAGAATCTGCAATGTGGAGTGGCCTATACCCTTCTCCAGACGGAAATTACATCATGGCAATTGCTTACCAAAAACCATTTTCATACATCGTTCAATACAATCGTTTTGCTTATACGACTTCGATACTTTCAAAAAATGGTGAATTGGTAAAAGAAGTGAATAATGTTCCATTAATTGAAACATTACCTAAAGGAACAATGGCTGTAAGAACTGGTAAAAGAGATATGTATTGGAGAGCTGACAAACCAGCAACTATTTATTATGTTGAAGCATTAGATGGTGGTGATCCTGAGAAGAAAGTTGAATTTAGAGATGAATTATTTACTTGGGAAGCACCTTTTACAAATCAACCTGTTTCTATGGTTAAGACCATTCAACGTTTTTCAGATATTATTTGGGGGAACGATTCGTATGCAATTGTTGTTGATGGTTGGTGGAATACTAGAAATACAAAAACATATGTTTTTAGTCCTTCAAATTCAAGCATCAAACCTAGAATTATATTTGATAGAGATGAACAAGATGCTTATGGCAATCCTGGTAATTTTGAAACAGAAAAAAACAGTTATGGTTTTGACGTTTTAGCAATTCATAAAAATGTTTTTGCAAGT
>Ga0315907_10002938_pt1 | contig 20718 bp, 20 predicted proteins | sample LakEriMetagenome_3_FD_203525 | JGI IMG/M metagenome (GOLD analysis project Ga0315907, IMG submission 203525) | Freshwater fungal communities from buoy surface, Lake Erie, Ohio, United States - Buoy 12 MA123 | ecosystem: Environmental > Aquatic > Freshwater > Lake > Lake biofilm | place: USA...
GCGTGCTGGGGCTGGGCGAAGCCGCGGTGTTTTTCCGTGTCAGCCTGCCACTGGCATGGCGCGGCATTTTGGCCGGCGTGTTGCTGGCCTTTGCCAGGGCCCTGGGTGAGTTTGGGGCCACCTTGATGATTGCGGGCAGCATCCCCGGCCAGACGCAAACCCTGGCCATTGCGGTGTACGAAGCGGTGCAGGCGGGTCAGGATGCACAGGCGCATTTTCTGGTGGTGGTGACGTCACTGGTGTGCCTGGCGGTGTTGCTGTCGGCAGGTCGGCTCGCGCCGGGACGGGTGGCTCAATGACCGCTGTTCCGCAAGAGAAGGCCGCGGGTTTCGACGCCGACTTCCAATTGCAACTGGGCCAGGCCCCCAACGTATTTGCATTGCAGGTGCGCCTGAACTGCCGCACGCAGCGCACAGTCATCTGCGGCCCGTCGGGTGCAGGCAAGAGCCTCACCTTACAAACACTGGCAGGCTTACAAACCCCGGCCCAAGGTCACATCCGTTTTTCAGGAGAGACACTGTTTGACAGCACCAGCGCCACCGTGGTGCCCGCTTCACGCAGACAGTTTGGATTTGTATTTCAGGACTACGCCCTCTTCCCCCATTTGAACGTGCGGCAGAACATCACATTCGCTTTGTATCGGGGATGGCGTAACCCAGGAGCGCAAGAGGTCCACGCCCGCGTGGACCACTGGCTCAACGCCTTTGAATTGATGGCGGTGGCCATGCAGTACCCCCACACCTTGTCCGGTGGACAACGCCAGCGCACAGCCCTGGCCCGTGCCCTCGTGAACGAGCCCCGTGCACTCCTGCTGGACGAACCCTTCACCGCCCTGGATAAATCCCTGCGCTCGCGCCTGCGCGCCGAACTGGACGCCGTGCTGCAAGCGCTGAACATCCCGGTCGTGCTGATCACCCACGATGCCGACGACATGGACTGGTTCGGTGGCGAGGTGTTTCAGATGAGTGACGGTTGCCTTCGGGACTGAGGCAAGCAAGTCAACACCCAACGCCCCCAGTCTTAATGTGTCAGTAAGACTGGAAAACGCCGGGGCGTTGATCGGTCAACGCGCAAACCGCTCCTGCCCCACCAGCCCCATCCGCGTCACGCCCAGGCGCTGCGCATGGGCCAGCACACGGGCCACGGCACCATAGGGGGCGGCGTCCTGCGGTCTCAGGTGCAACTGAGGCTCGTCAGACCGCGCCGCCAGCGCCGCCAGCCTCGCCTCCAGCGCGGAAGTGTCCGCCAGCTGCTCACCATTCCACTGCACCTGACCATCGTTTTGCACCACCACCAGCACCACCTCGGGCGGCTTGGGCGGGACGGCCGTTGAGTTGCTGGGCAGGTCCAGGTTCACCGCATGCAACTGAACCGGGATGGTGATGATGAGCATGATGATGAGCACCAGCATCACATCGATCAGCGGCGTGGTGTTCATCTCCAGCATCACCTCGGGCTCGTTGCCGTCAACGCCACCGGTGTTCATCTGCATGGCCATCAGCGCCCTCCTCCGCTGCGCGCGGGTGGCTCGGTGACAAAGTGCAGTTTGATCAAGCCCGCCTGCTGGCAAGCCAGCACAATGCGCCCCACCACGGCATAGGGCACGGCCTCGTCGCCGTGGATGTGCACTTCGGGCTGCGGCCTGGTTTTGGCGAGGTCAGCCAAACGCGACTTCAGTGTTTTCTCCGCCACCACGAGGCCATTCCAAAACACCGTGCCCTGGGCATCGACCGAGATCTGCACGTTCTGCGGCGCCACCTCACGCACCACGTTGCGCTCCTTGGGCAAATTCACCGCCACACTGTGCGTCACCACCGGAATGGTGATGAGGAAGATGATGAGCAGCACCAACATCACGTCCACCAGGGGCGTGGTGTTGATGGTGCTGCTCACCGCATCTTCTTGCGCCTCGCTGTTGGCAAATAAGCCGGTGGCGAAGAGTCGCGTCATTTCACACCCACGCTCTTCATCCCAAGCAACACGCCATGCAGGTCGGCGGCAAAACCGCGCACCGCGTCCATGTTGACCTTGTTGCGCCGCACGAGCCAGTTGTAGCCCAGCACCGCAGGCACAGCCACGGCCAGCCCGATGGCCGTCATGATGAGGGCTTCACCCACCGGGCCGGCCACTTTGTCGATGGACGCCTGGCCTGCGATGCCAATGGCGGTCAGTGCATGGTAGATGCCCCAGACCGTGCCGAACAAACCGATGAAAGGCGCGGTAGAACCCACGGTAGCCAAAAACGCCAGGCCGTTCTGCAGGCGCGACTGCACTTCTCCCACGCTGCGCTCGATACTCATCGTGACCCAGGTGTTGCGGTCGATGTGCTGGGTCAGCGTGCCCTCGTGGTGCTCACCCGCCGTGATGGCCTGCTGTGCAATGAAATGGAAGGCGGTGCCTTCGGGCAACTGCTTGAGCCCTTGTTGCAAGTCCCTCGCGCCAAAGAACTGGGCACGCGCAGCACGTGCCTGGGCCGCGAGCTGAAAACTCTCGCGCAGCTTGTTGATCAGGATGCTCCAGCTTCCGAGGCTCATGGCCAGCATGATGAAAAGCGTGCCTTTGGACACCCAGTCGCCACCCTCCCACATCGCCTTGAGGCCATAGGGGTTGGCGGTGGCCACGGCCGTTGCATCTACCGCCTGTGCCCATACCAAAGCAGGAAGCAAGCATGCGCTGGCCCACAGGAGAGCTTTCCAACTTCGTTTCAACGCATTTTTCATGTTCAGCACAACAACCCTTTCATTCATCAAACTTGAATTCGAACACCTGATCGGCCAACACATCGCCTGTGGCGCTGGCATCGCAGCGGTACTGCAACATGGCTTGTCTCACAGCCGCTTCAAACACGCCACGCGGCTTGGCACTGAGAATTTCTACCGCCACCACCTTGCCCGCACGCACAGTGGCACGGGCCTCGACACGGCCGCTGATGCCGTCCTGCGAAGCCCGCCGTGGCATGACAGGCTGAACCTGTTGAGGACAAACCAAACCGATGGCTTGGGGCACCGCGCGCGGCGGCGGGGTCACAGGTGCAGGCGGCGCCGGGGGCGCAGCCACCACCACCTCAGGCGGCGGCGGTGCAGGCGGCGTGGGCGTGATGGCCATTGGGCTGGGCAGTTCGGTGGCCGCGGCCTGCACCACCGGCGGTGCGGCAGGCGGCGGCGCGGCCGCCACCACTTTTTGCGGTGGTGTCACTTTGGGCACCACAGGTTCGGGGGGTGGCGGTGGAGGAGGTGGAGGTGGGGGTGGTGCCTCTGCAATCAACGCCACCTGCACAGGCGCTTTGACGAACTGCACCACCTGCGTCGCCAAGCCTTGGGTCAGGGCCCAGCCCACCACGACATGCAAACCCAGCACAGCCGCAAACCCCCACCAGCGCGAGCGGGTGGCTTCAGGAATGGAGGAGAAATTCATGCGGGGTGGCAGACGGGGGTAGGTATGTTGAAACGCCGCGCCTGTGGCTCACGTTCGAAGACAGTTCAAACACCAACTCAGACAGAGTAGGCTCTCGTCCCATTTTATGAGGCCGAGGCCACGCCATCGATCCGGGTCGACAGGTTTTAATTCGCACTTTCATTTCATTCAAATCCCATTGCCAGTCTTGGGCTTGAAGCCAGCGAACACTGCACCATGGCCGACAACATCTTTGACGTCGCATTAACGCAGCGTTGTTCACTGACTACTCGTGATCACGCCATCTCATCGATCAGCCGGGCTGTTTGGGCCAGTTCGTCATGGCCCGTCGTGCAGCAGCATGCGCGGCCTGGTTCATGCCTGCGAACATTTGCGTCATGAACTGCCGGGCTTCTTTGGGGGCCTTGGCGGGGGATCCGGCTTGGAAACGCGGGGCCGGGTCGTACTCCAAATAGAGCTGCACCGCTTGGGCATAGTCGGGTGACCGCAACCGGGCGATCAAGTCCAAACCAAAGTCCAGACCCGCTGTGACCCCGCCCCCTGTGACACGGTTGCGGTCGGTCACCACACGGCGGCGCACCGGGGTGGCGCCCAAGGTGGGTAAGACATCCAGCGTGGCCCAGTAAGACGTGGCTTTGTAGCCCTTGAGCAATCCGGCAGCCCCCAAGATCAGCGACCCCGTGCAGACGCTGGTCACCCACTTGGCTTTGCTGCCCCGGTCGGCCAGGAAGTCCAGCACCTCTTTGTCTTCCATCATGGTCAGCGTACCGGGCACGCCACCGGGCACGAAGAGCACATCCAGATGTTCTGGACACTGCGCGAAGGTGCGGTTCGGTGGCACCGGGATCAAACCCGGGTGCTCAGGTTTTTCAGGGCCGACAGGTTGCAGGTTTTTCCACAGCAGGTGGATATCCCGGTTCATCAAGGCCTCGAACATGGTCAGAGGCCCCACCAAGTCCTGCAAAAACATACCGGGATACACCAGCATGCCGATCTCGAGTTTGGGACCATCCCAGAGGTGGCGGTACTTCTCGATCACATCCAGGTGATGGCGTTCGGCGCTTTCTTTGCTGGCCACGTCAGGCGCGGCCAGAGTGCGCTGGCCAGCCAGCGCCAGCGCCATGGCCACCGCCGCTTGGCTGAAACTTCGTCGATCCATGGCGTGCTCCATCAAAAGTCGTAGCGGGCTTTCAGGCCCACGGTGCGTGGCGCACCTGTCATGCCCACGGGCACCTGGAATCCAGCCACCACGTAGTTAGAGTTGAGGAAATACTCTTTGTCGGTGATGTTCTGCACGTAAGCACTCAGATGCCAGGCACCGGTCCGGTAGCCCGCTGTGAGGTTGCCAACCCAGTGGCCCGGCACGCGCGTGGTGCTGCCACCGCTTTGGTAAGCCGATTGGAAACCTGCGGCGCCCGACACCTCAGCCCCTACCGACCAAGGCCCCTGTTGCCAGGTCACCCCCAGGTTGGCATTCCAGTCGGGCCTGTTGGCCAGTTGTTTGCCCCCAAGCAGGTTGCCGCCAAAAAAATAATTGTCGTAACGAGCGCGCGCCACACCGACGCCCGCATGGACCGTGAAGACCGGCATCACACGCCAGCGCAGTTCCGCCTCGACACCACGGATCTTCACGCTGGGCACATTGGCCAGGTAGGCGGTGCCGGTGCCCGTGAGCACCGTCTCTTGGTAGTCCTTGACCCGGGTGTCGAACACGGCAGCAGACAGCTCGAGTCCCAGCGCAGGCCGACGCAGGTTGAAGCCAGCCTCCACGGTGCGGGTGCGCTGCGGTGCGTAGCGGATGGGGTCGGCGGTGCGGCCGCCGAAGGTGGAAGTGTCAGCGTAGAGGTTCACACCTCCCGGACGCCAGCCTGTGGCCCAGTTCGCATACAAGGTTGTGTTTGAATCGACACGCCAGTCCACACCCGCCTTGGGAAGGGTTCGTGAGGTGGACTGCGTCGCGTCGAAGGCCGGCGTGCCAAAAGCCACGGCACGGTTGACGCCAGAGCGCTCGGCCTGCTCGCGGCGCAGGCCTGCCGTCAAGCCGAGTTGCTCATTCAAGAACCGCCACGTGGCTTGGCCGAACAAGGCTTGGTTGTCGCCCTCACCGGTGGCATCGTTGAAGCCAACGCGCCCACCGGGCGGCACAAACGCGCCAAAACCTGCGGGAAATACACCGTCGGACAAAACCTGAACCGACTGCTCGCTGCGCGACGCCCCGACCACCCAACGCAAACCCACCTCTTGCGTACTTTGTGCGCGCAGTTCGTAATAACGGTTCTTCGTGTTGTAGGCCGAATCGGAAATCACTTGTCCCAGCAAACCGGGCGTGTTGGGCGCTGCAATCGGGGTGTAGTCAAAGTCAAAGGCGTAGGGCCCTTTGAACTCGCGGTTCGCCACCACACCGACCACATCAATGCCAGGGCCCTTCCAGGTCAGGCGCATGGACTGGGCCGAGGTATCGCCACGGCGTTGACCCACAAAATCATTGGCCAGCTCGTGCTGGCCTGTGGTCAAGCCAGAAGGCGCAATCACCTGGTTGTATCGCTGGCGATCCAAAGGCAAGTACTGCACACCGTCCTGGTCCTTCAACCGTTGTTCGCTCACGGTGATCACAGCCTCCAGCGATTTGACGGGTTCGATCACCGCCTGCAGCCGCAGGCCTTCGGCACGGTGTTGGGGGTTGTCACCGGTGACCACATTGCGGATGGGTCCGTCGCCTCGTTCCGCCACTGCGGCCACGCCCAAACGCAAGGCCCGGCCTGCCACCGGTGCCGACACGGACACACTGCTGCGCACTGTCGAACGAGACGACACCTCCAATGCGCCAAAGCCGCCAAATGTCAGCCCCGGTAAACGCGACCGAATGTCGATCACGCCCGCCTCAGCAAACCCTCCATACAGGGTGCCCTGTGGGCCGCGCAGCACCTCGATCCTGTCCACATCCACCAGGCTGGCGGTGTAGCCAAAAAAATCGTTGTGAGGCACATCGTCCACAAAAATGGTGGCGGCCGGGTCCCAAGAGCCGGGTCCGTTGCCCAGGCCCCGGATGGTCAGGTAGCCCAAAGTGCCTGCACCCAAAGAGTTGTTCAATTGCAGATTGGGCACCACAGCCGGCAGGTCTTCCAGTGTGCGCAAGCGGCGGGACTCGATGGCTTTGTCGTCCAGCACCGTGACGGAGTTGGTCGTCTGGCTCAAGGGCTTGGCACGCTTGGTGGCAGTGATCACCACCTTCTCTAAAGTTTCAACCTTGGTATCGGCTGGGGCCGTTTGCGCCGAGGTCCAGAGGGGGAAACAAGACAGCAGTGCAATCGACAGCGTGGTGCGTTTGAAGTTCATTGAAGAATTCCAGTCAAGGGTGGTTGGAGGTGGGAACGGTGGCCTGTGGCGCCTCTTGCGGCACGCGCTGCGCCGGGCTGGTGACGGAAGGATCCAGCGCCATCCAACGGTTGCACGAAGCACCTGGGCGCTGCTGCTGTGCGCAGTGGTCGGATCGGATGGGTTGGGCATGGGCCACAGTGATCAACGCGAAGACCATCGCGGCCAACACCACCCACAAACCCAGTGCCGATTGAATGGCGCGGTTCAATTCTTGCCCGTAGATGTTGTCATTCATGTTTTTTCCAGCGGTGATTTGTGGGGTTCTTGCTGCCCAGCAGAAAGTCATTGCCAAGCCAGGCCAGCGCCCAACCGGCGCGACACAAGGCCCACACAGGATTGATCGATTGGTGTCTCATGGTCAGGGGGTCGTCCAACGAATCTGCCCACTGGAGTCTTCTGTCCATGGTGCGGCAAGATCGTTGGACTGAAACGGGGTGTCTCTCGCGGGGGGCTGCTGTGCCATCGCGGTCGATGGCGGCGCGGGCGGGTTGACATCGGCGCTGCGTTTTGCAGGCGATGAAGCGTGCGCTACCGGCGTTTCCACTTGGCGCTGCGCCAACCAGCGCTCACTGACCCACAACGAGGCCGCGTAGATGAAACAAACGGCGGCCACATGACCACCGACAAACCACCGAATTCGTCGGCGGGTTTTCTGCCATTCACGAGCTTGTTTGTTCATGGCGAGGCCCTTCCCCGGCGCTCTACACGCAGGTTCAGGTTCGCCATGCAGTGCATGACACCTTCAGCGGTTTTCAATCAGAACTCCCGATACCCGCGCGCCGCAAACGCGCGCGAATGCAAGACAACCTTCCGCGCCCATCAAAGTGGACGGCGCGGAATCTTCGTCAACACATCAGGAGTGGATGGGCGGTGCCCGCGCCTGGGCATGGCACCCGGCGTCACGCAGGGCTGGCGCGTGCCGAGAGGGTGAAGGCGCCACAGAAACCAAGACAACCGGTGCCAGCATCTGCAGGCCAACTGGCGGCAGGTCCAAGCTCCCGTGCTGGAGCAAACAAAACGCACAGTGCTCTAACTGCACCGCCGCTGGAGCGGGCGAGCGTGAGGGGTCCACCGAGGGTTCGGCAGTCAACGCCACCTGGCGCATCCCCTGTGGCGTGCAGATTTCAGTCCACACCACGGTACCGCGCTGCGCGGCGAGCGCATGCGAAATCGTTGGGAACAGCACCGCCGCCAGCATCGCAAAAAGCGCGAGCCAACAGCGTCGGCGAAGTGTGGTGGGCGTCAAAGTGAACACGGGGCGGATTGTATCGACAGGTCTTTTGCAAACGACTTGGCTGCATGCAACAACATCACGGTCAACACGTGCCTCGGTTGCTCAGTCAAACAAGGGAAAGCGCAGTTGCACTCGCCCATCACTTTTTTTGAACTTGTTATAACGCCGCTCAGACCACTGGGTAGTCAACATGGCAAAAAGCATTCAAACCCTTCTGGAAGACATCGCTCTGCTGGGGCAAACGCAGTTTGAAATCGTTCAAGCTGTGCGCGCCTTGGCCCTGAAAACCATCCAACCACTGACGGAGGAGGTCAAGTACGGCGGCATCCTGTTTGGCTCCACGGTGCAGTTCGCCGGTGTGTTCGCCTACAAGGCACATGTGTCTGTGGAGTTCAGCCAGGGTGCGCGCATCCTGGACACCGACGGGCTCCTGGAAGGTGGTGGCAAGGGTCGCCGCCACATCAAACTGCAAAGCGTCGAGGGCCTCAAGGCGAAAAATCTGAAGAACTACCTCAGACTGGCGCATGGGGCTGCCTTGGGCGGCCCCTCCGGGCCTAAACCATTGACCATAAATCAGAGCACGGATACGCCATGACGATTCCTCATCCCGAGGCAATTCAAAGACTCGACAAACGAGTTGTCACAAGCCTCAGCGATCAAGAAAAAGAAGTTTTCGACTTCTATCTGAAAGAAGGACAAAGATTTGAAGTTGCTGTATTGGTCAGCAACGAGATTGAACTGGCGCGATTGGGAGCCGAAAACTTTCAGCAAGATGAGTCCAAAACGCGGAGTCCAACCACCGGTCGCATTTCAGTCACTGTGGGGCCACAAGCCGCTGATCTGTGGTCGAGCACCACAAGGAAGAGTGAAAAGCAATCAACACGTCTGGATATCGCACTGGGTTGGATCTCATTCATCCCGGCGGGTTGGCTGCTGTTTTATCCCCGCCCGTATTTTTTGTGTGTCATTGTCTGCATGTTGTTTCCCGTAGTTTTGCTTCTTGCATCCAGATTTAACAAGGACAGATGGTCGCTGGTTGACGATGGAAGGAATCAACTATCCAACAAGATCGGGTTAGACGGACCTCTCGTTGTGATTTGTAGCGCGTTAACCCTTCGCGCATTTATTGACTTCAACTTCGCGGATGCACGGGGACTGATGCTGTTCGTGGGCATCGTGGCGTTGGCTATCAGCTTGGTGCTGTGGCAAGCGATCCCGCGGGCCAGCCTATCAATGGCCATCTTGATTGGAGTGGCATACAGTTTCCCCGCGGTTGTTTACATCAACGCCTCCTGGCAGGATTCACAGCACAAGTCAACGGTGGCTACGGTGGTTAAAAAACACGTGTACACCAAACCTTTCGTACGAACAGTGGTCGTCTCAGCGGACGGGAAGGATCACGAGTTCGTGATCAACAAGGAGTCATCCAGCAACGTCAAACTTGATAGCCAGCTCTGCATCACAGAGCGGTATGGCTTACTTCGGATGTCGACGGTTAGGTTGGAACAATGTCCGCCGTAACGCGTTGAAATGTCGAGAACAGTCTTAATGTAATTGCCCCAACGAAAACAGCGACTTACCGATGATGAACAAGCTGCACATCACCGAAATCAAAGCATTCGTGCCGGCGAAGGACTTCGCCATCTCCAAGCAGTTCTACCAAGACTTCGGTTTCACCATGGCCAGTGAAGGCGGTGGTGTGGCCTACTTTCATTTTGAGCACGTCAGTTTTTTGCTGCAGGACTACTGCGTTCCTGCTTTGGCCGAGAACTTCATGATGCACATCCTGGTGCAGGACGTGGACGCCTGGTGGCAACACGTCAAGGCCAGCGGCGTCGAAGCCAAGTACGGTGTCAAGACCACGCCGATTGAATCGCAGCCTTGGAAGATGCGCGACTTCTGCCTCTATGACCCCTCCGGGGTGCTCTGGCGGATTGGCCAGAACACAGACTGACTTGGCGGCGCGGCCGATGGCGAGCCGGCTGCATCGTCTTCGGCCCAGCGGCATAACGCCAGGTCTGCTGATGCATGTTTCATGACACCTTGAAACGCCGCAGCATGAAGGCGGCGGAGGCCAGCACCAGCAAGCTCAACACCGCCAGTCGCCACAGCGGTTGTAAGACGGCGGACAAACCCGCCGCTGAGCGCTGAGGGTCGACCACCCAGCGGGGCAACTGCCGGTAGTCTTGTTCACTCATGGGCTGGTTGGCCTGCGCACGGGAGACAAAGAAGGCCCGCCAACGGCCATGGAATTCATTCACCGTGGTCATGAATTCGGTCAGGCGCTGTGGCCCGCTGCCCGCCACCTCGGCCAACACCTCGTTCATCAACAACGCGGGCGACACCACGGAAAACCGCTGGACCACCGCTTGCTGGCGGGCCAACTGGGCCTCGTGCTCCAGCAGCAATGCATCCACCCGCTGCACCGCCGCTTGTTGGGTGACCAAACGCCGCAAGGTGCGCTCGCGTGCGCTGCCAGGGTCCAGGTTCACATCGGTTTGCGGATGCGATTCCAGGTACTTGGCCAGCTCTGCATCACGGTTGCTTTCAGCATCCACGGCCGCAGCGCGCACTTGCAGGACCAGGCTGGCCCGCGAGGGGGCAGGATAAAGCGCCCCGGCAATCGCATGGGTGGCTGCCGGCAGGATCAGCAGCATCACGATCCAGACACCGACCGAGGCCATGGCATTCCACGCGGAACTGCGGCCGAACATGCCCACGCACAGCGACAGTCCAAGCCAAAAAAGGCCGTACCCCAACACCGCAACGCACAGCAGCCAGGTGGCGGGCAGATCAGCCGCCAAGTTCACCCCGAATGCCGCCAAACCAACCAGGGCCATGGCGAGGACCGCGATCACTGGCAAGCCGCCGCGCACGGCCAGGCGCAACAACAACCACAAGCCCATGGGATGGCCACAAGAGGCCACGAGGCCCAAACGCCCTTGCTCGCGCTCCAGCGACACCAGGTTGTAGGTCAACAACAAAAGACACAAGGGGTAAATGAAGACCAGCACAAAAGCCAGATCAAACCAACCCGACAACAAGTGCATGGGGTTGGCGATTTCGTCTTTGAAGAGAAAACTGTCTTTGCTGGCAGCAGACACCAGCAGCACGGGCGGCAAGAGGTCGCGCAGCCCCACCGCCACAGGGGCCAGCGGCAACAAAGGCAAGTCAACGGCCGCAGCAGCGCGGCCGCTGCCCACGAATATGGCGTTTCGCGGATCTTGAAACGGTTCAGACGGTGGCTTGACCCGACCCGCGTTGATGTCCGCCAGTTGGGCCTGCGCCGCTGTGATGCGTGCGGTCTCATCGGCTTTGGCTGACAACACCAGCTCGTTGTGTTGCCGTGTTTGCCGCTGACCATTGGCCAGCGCATAAACAACCGATGCACACAAAACCAACAGCACCGCCCAAACAGCAGGGTCGCGCCAAAACAAACGCCACTCCTGGCGCAGCACAGCGCTGCTACGGGCCAGAGCGCCTGTCACAGGGGCCTCATGCGGTGAGCCGCCACCAGCGCCAGCACCGAGGCGGCTGCCCACCAGGCGAACAAGGACAGCAGGTTATGGGCCTGGGCCTTCAAGGCCCAGGCCGCGCCGGGCATCTGGTAACTCATTTCAGGAATGCGCGCCCACAACTTCGAGTCGGCACGGTAGGTTTTGTCGCCAAAGCGGCTGTTATTGGTGAGGTCATCACTCACCATGTTTTGAATCAAACGCCGATGCGCCTCTGCGGCCGTGGCGAAGTGAAATTGGTGCGCATTGTCCGTGCCCGCCAAGCCCATGGAAAACGGTTGCAGGGCCAGCATGGGAAACACCGGCCCGGCCAGGGCGCGCTGGCGGTCTTGCTCATTCAAGCCCGCACGCAAGGTGGCGATGTGTTTGTCAAAAATGCGGTAGCCGTTTTCATCATCCCGACGCAGCAGCAGGCCACGAAAATTCACGGGCAAATCCTCCACGCGCTGCACGCCATAGGTTTGCAGCACGTCGGCCTGAAAGGCGATGTAGGCGGGGTGTTGGGGATCGTGCCCAAAGGTTTTGCGTTTGTCCTGGGCGACCGCGCTGCGAAACGTTTGGGCACTGGGCAAGGGTGTCTGCGCCTGCGCCAGGTCAGACGCCACCCGGGGCGCCACAAAACAATTGAGCAGCCAAAACGCCAACAACACCACCAGGGCCACCCTTGAATGACGAAACCAGGCCGACGCAGCCAGCGTCAATGCCACAAAACCCCCGAGATAAAAACCGTAACCCACCATGGCGATGGCCAGCCGAGGCATGGCGTTGTCGACGGGGGCAGCGCTGCCCTCACCCAGCCAAAACACGGTGGCAACGACGATCAAACACACCGGTGCCAACAACATGGCCAGTTGAAAAAACAAACCCAGGCTTTTGCCCGCCAGCAGAGTGACCGAACGACATCCCAGGCCCATCAACTGGGTCAGCGTGCCACGCTCGCGCTCTCCAGAAAACGCGGCGAAGCCCAGCAGAATCACCACCAGCGGCAGCACGGTTTGCAGCATGAAGGCCAGTGACAAACTGGCAAAGCGGGCTGACAAACCCGCATCGCGCGCAGCGCGAAATTGCAGATCGTTCTGGCGGTGCGCCTCCAGCCACAAAGCCGAACCTGTGTAGGGCTGCACCCCAGGGTCGGCCAGGGCCAAAGGTCCGGTTTGAGTGAAAACGTATTGCCCAAAATGGGCCGCCGCATGCGGGTCTTTGGCCCCTTGGGATTCCCAGATGAGCCGGTCTGTGAGTGATGCTGCTGCGTGGGCATGGCTTTGCCGGTGTGCTTGGTCAGCCCCAAAGGCCAGCGCGCACAACATCAAGACCAACACCAGCGCCGCGAGCAAACGCAAGCGCTTGTCTCGCCGCACGTCCAGCCACTCCTTGGCGGCAATGGTGAACCAGGCCCTCAAGGCGCAGCCTCCGCCGCGCGTGACGCCGCAAGGTAAGCGGCCTCCAACGCCGTCAACGTGACCTCACTGGCGGCCAGGGAGTGCACCAGACGGCCACGCTGCATGATGCCGATGCGGTCAGCGCATTGCTGCGCCAAGAAAAGATCATGGGTGACCATCAACACCGCCATGCCACCCGCGCGCAAGCGGACCAGCAACTGCATGAACTCGTTGGCGGCCAGGGGGTCGAGACCGGACGTGGGCTCATCCAGCAGCAACACCTGTGCGCCTTTGGCCAGGGCGATTGCAATGCCCACCTTCTGCCGCATGCCTTTGGAGTAACCGGCCACGGGGCGCGCCATGGCATCCAATTGCAGACCGGCCTCGGCCAGCAACTGCCGCAAGTCTGCCTCAGGCCGACGCCGCCCTGTGGCCAAGGTGGCAAAGTAGTCCAGGTTTTCCAGGCCACTCAAGTTGCCGTAAAGCATCACCGTTTCAGGAATGTAGGCCAGCTTCTGGCGCGCCTGAAGCGGCGCTTGCGCTACATCAATGCCGCACACCAAGGCTTGGCCTTCGCTGGGCGTGATGAAACCCAAAAACAAATGAATGCAAGTGGTCTTGCCCGCACCATTCGGACCGAGCATGCAAAACACCTGGCCCGCAGGCACCGTCAATTCAAGCCGGTCCAGGGCCGTGTTGTTTTCATATCGCTTGCTGAGTGTGCGGGCTTCGAGCATGGGGGCTACAGAGAAATTTTCAACTCGGCCTGGAAGGTGCGGCCAGGAAAGGGATGGTTCACGAAGTAGGTTTTGTTGGTGAGGTTCTCAATTCCAAAACTCAGTCGTGTGTGGGGATTGAGCCTGTAGGCCACTTTGGCATCAAAGACATTGAACGAGCTGATGCCGTTGAAGGCCGAAGGGTTGACGTCTGCGTTGTCCAGCATGGCGTATTGGCGGCCCGAATGACGGCCCGCCAGCGACCACTGCAGCTGATCGGTTTGGTTGAAAACGGCCACCAGCGAGGCCCGTGTGCGCGGAATTTGGGGGAAGTTTTTACCCACCGTGTTCGGATAAGCACGGTTCTCCAGCACCTTGGCGTCGTTGTATGCCAGGCTGGCGGACACATCGAGCCTAGGCAACAGTCGGCGTGCATCCCAGGCCAGCTCCAGACCACGCACGCGAACTTTGTCGATGTTCTGCGCATCGCTGGTGCTGGGCACCGTGCCCGCGTTGGTTTGGTTGAACAGCGTATCGCGGGTGCGTTCTTGGTAGGCCGTCACGCGCAGCGTCTGGTTGTCCCAATAGCGCTGCACGGTGAAATCGGTAAAGACACCCCGCTCAGGCCGCAGGTTGGGGTTGTTGTTGATCAAAACTACCGGTGACAAGCTGCCCTGGAACAACTCCACCACCGTGGGGAAGCGGGTGGCTTTGGCCACTGACCAACGAGCCAACCAGTCGCTGTTGGGGCTGTACTCCAACGCCAATTTGGGCGACGTGGCACTTTCGCTGCGGTCGGGCAAGGTGTTCACGACGCCAGCACCATCAACCCTGGCCGCATCGCTGGCACGCCAGTGTTCCTGGCGCAGACCCAACACGGCCTTCCAATCGGGGGCAAAACGCCAGGCATCTTGCACATAGAGGGCGTGTGTTTCGGTGTTGCCGCGCGCCACGCTGTTGACGCCGCTTGCAGCGCCCAGCCAGTTGTCTGCGCGGAAGTTGCCCTGTTTGAATTCATAGGTGTCGTAGTGATAACCCAAGGTCAACCAATGGTTCTCACCCTCCTGCGGCCGACGCTCCAACTTCATGTCCCAGGTTTTCCAACCACTGCCGCCCATCTCACTCAAAGTGCCAGAGCCCCCGGAGAAACTCGCGGGTGGTGCCTGGCTGGCGGTGCGGCTGAGGTTGTCGTCCATCTTGTAAAGGGATGCCACCAGTTCGTAGTTCCACCCGGTTGCATATCTGGATTTGAGCGACGCGGCATAACTGCTGTGCTGCTCGTTGCCCGAACGCGGAGAAAAGCTGTTGGCCGGAATGTTGTAGCGTCGACCATTGATGTTCACATTGCCAGCGTAGACAGGATTGCCCTGTGGGTCGCGCAAATAGGTGGTGTCCCCTGCCGCCCCGGCTTGCCTGTCGTTGCGCCAGGATGCCAAGGTCAAGCGCCCTTGAACCTCGGGCGTGAAGTCGTAGCCCAGTTTGAGCTTGACCTCGTCTTGCCGTGTGCGCTCGATGCCACCACCGCCCACCCCCAGGAGGGCCACGTTCTGCCCTTGCCGGTTCTGCACAAAATGGGCACCACTGGCAATGACGGTGTCTGAGGCCGTGGCGGCCGTGGTCGAAACAGGCAGCGCCACGAAACCCGTGGGTTGGCTGGTGCTGTCGAGCCGACCCAGGCCCAGCAGGTAGGAAAAATCGCCGCTGCGGTTGCCGATGAAGGCATTGAGCTGGTTGCCATCCAGGTCCGCCTGGGTGCCGAGGTAGTTGAAGGTTTGGCGCAGCACTTTGAACGAGGCATCGGCCTCGAATTTTTTCGGCATGCGTGTGGTGAACAAGACCGCAGCCCCCATGGCGTTGCCCGAATAAAGCGCCGAGTAGGGACCGTAAATCACGTCCACGCGCTCAATTTCCTCCGGCAAAACCATGGACCAGCGCGGCGCAATTTGGTCTTGCGCACCGAGAAAATTCGACAACAACACACCATCGGCCAACACCAAACCGCGCGCACTCATTCGGTTGTTGGTGCCACGGGTCTCGATGGCCGAATTGCGGTCACCAAGGTAACGCCGCCGTGTAGCGAAGTTGGGAAGGTACTTAACGCTGTCCTCCGCGCTGTTGACGTTGAGCACCTCCAACTGCGCACGCGTGGTGCTCTCCACCGCTGCGGGCGTGTTGACATCCGTCGCTTGCCTGGACTCGCGCACACTGACCGGTGGCAAGGTGGCATCGGCGACCCCTTGGCTCCATGCAGAGCCCGCCAGAAGGGCCACGGTGGACCCCACCCAGAGATGAATTTGATGCATAAGCGTGCAGAGGAAGTAGTTGAATGACCAACGGTCTGCTGCGTATACGCGGCGCGTTCTCTGCTGGATTCAACGAAAACGCTTAAACATGTTGTTGCGGCGTGCGGCCAAACGGCAGAACCTGAGGCCTCCACCGCTGCAATGTGGTGAAGATGGTCAAGGAGACCATGCCGATGACGGTTTGCCTGAAAGGAAACAGTGCGCTAATCGGGACGATGGGGCGCAGCAGATGGGGGCAACCGCCTGACAGTACTGGCGACACCCCAAGCTCCCAAGGCCAACGCCACACAGGCACCACTGGGCGCATCCAGCCACCACGACAGGGCCAGGCCCAGCGAGGCAGCCGCCACGGTGCCCAGCAGCGAAAGCCACCATGAGGTGCCCGCACGCAACCACAGCGCGGGCGCAATCAACGCCACGAAGACCACAAAGAGGCCGAGCACTGGAACGACGATGCTGGCCACCAGAGCGAACGCCACATAGAAGACTGCGTCGCGGCGCAACCAGAACGCGCATCGGTATTGCAGCAGCGACATCAGCACGGCGCAAACGGCGAGCCCCCCCACCTGCCACCAACCGGCCCACAGCACATCGGCAGCGAGCAGCTCAGCCAAGCGCTCGCGGCCATGGGGATCTTGCCGTGCACCCAATAGCGCCAGGCTGGCACCCATCACGTAAACAAGGCCAATCAAGGCTTCCCGTTGGGCGGGCCAGCGCCGAGCCAGCCCAGCGACCACGGCGGCGCAAGCCAAAGCGCCCGCAGCTGCCATCCCTTGTGTGGCCAGCGTGGAGGGGTGGTCTGTGAAGGCCGCCACCCACAGCGCCGCAGCCGCAGCGGCTTGGGCCACGGCCAGGTCAATGAAAACGACCCCGCGTGACAGCACCTGGGCACCCAGCGGTGCCAGGGCCAGGATGCCAAACAACAAGGCCAAAGCCGGCGCAACAAACCACCCTGTCGCCAAGGCCTGCAACCACCCCATTGACCCGGAGAGCGCAGCAGTCGCCTCCACGCGTCAGCGCTCCACCGTTCTCAAGAGCTCGTCCAGCAGTTGGTCAAACCACAGGCCCAAGGCATCAGGGCCACTCGGATCGTTCACGGTGGCGGGCAGCACCAACAAGGGCAGCTTGCCGCCCAGCTGACTGACGAGCCAACGTGCGGAACGTGGGTCTTGGTAGCTGGACACCACCACGGCCAGTGGTGGTTGGGGGCGCAATTGGTTGAGCAGCCGCTGCAAATGGCCGGGGGTGGGTGCCATGCCGGGCTGGGGTTCCAGGTCGGCCACTTGTTTCATACCCAGCCAGCGCCACAGGTAGGCAAAACCACTGTGCTGGGCCACCACCTCGCGGCCCCGCAGCGGCGCAGCGCGGCGTTCCCAGGCGGCAATGCGCCCCTTCCAGGCGGTTTCAAAGTCTGCCTGGCGTTTGGCGATGGCTTGTTTTTGCACCGGCTGCAGTTTTTGCAGTTGTTCAGACAAGGCTTGCGACACCACCAAAATGCGGTGCGGGTCGGTGTGCAGATGGGGGTTGCCTGCGGCGTGTACATCACCTGCAAAGGGGCTTCCGATGGCGCCGGGTTGGGGGTCGATCAACACGACGTTGTCGGCGGCGTAAAACATGCCGGGCGCACCGTCTTGCACTTTGGCGTTGCCCGCGCGCTGCTGCAGGGTGGGCAACCAGCCGGCCTCCAGCTCTGCCCCGGTACACACCGCCACATCAGTGGAACGCAACTGGGCAATCAGCGCGGGCCGGGCCTCGATGTGGTGGGGGTCTTGGCGGGCATGGGTGGCCACAAAAACTTTGGCCTCGGGCAGCAACACCCGCGTTAACGCGGCCCATTCGGGTTCGCAAGCAAACACGGTTTGGGATTGGGCAGCATGGGTCGCCAGGCACAACAACAGCCCCGCCACGCGGGTCGTCAGGCGATCAATACGAATGCGCACCATGGGCTCCAAAAGCCAACACATACTGCAACTGGACTGACCGTTTGGCTGCGTCTTCGATGCCTTTGGCGTCACGCTGCTGGGTGTATTGCAAGCGCAGCGACTGCATATGGGTGGGTTTCCAGGCCAGCATGACGGCGTTTTCGCGCAGTTGGCCGCCATGGAAATGGTCCCCATGCGGAATGCGCACTTTCAACTCGTCGCTTCGTGCGCCCACTTCCCACGAGGACGCAAAACGCCAGACGATGCCCAGCGACGTGGCCTCGTGCCGGTCTGATGCGCGGGCATAACGGTTCAAGTCCTTCACGCGGGCCCACTCCATATTCACACGCACTTGTTGCTCGCGGTTGTTGCCACCCGGTGCCCACTTCCAGGTGAAGTCCACGAGGTTGGTTTTGCGGCCGCTGAACTGGGCGCCGTGGGCGTGGCTGTGGTCATGACCGTGGTCGTGGCCTGCGTCCATCTCCTCTTCGTGTTCTTCCTCCAACGCGGCTTCGCGCCGGTTGCGCAGGTGGGACAGGCCGAGTTGCCAACTGTGCTCGTTGTTCAGGTCGGCACCGAGTTTGGCGGTGAAGGTGATGGCACCGGGGCTTTTGCTGCTGGCCGCATCCTCCACCAGTTGTTTGCCGCGAAACACCTCGGTACCCAGGCTCAAGTAGAACGGCGTGGGCGCGGTCCAGTTCAGGCGCAGGCCGTCGTCAAACCAATGGCCGCCCAGGAAGGCGCGGTAAAGCAAGGGCCGCTCGACAAAATCGTCTGCATGCGGGTGCTGCTCATTCAGATAACCGATTTGTGAGCCGAAACGACCCACACGTACTTGAAGCCCCATGGGCAAGGTACGGGTTTGAACCCAGGCCTCTTCGAGTTCGGCTTCCACTTTGCCATCGTGGCTGTGGGCGGCCGCACCGAACTGGGCGCTCAAGTGGCGGCCCAGCGGCCCGCGTGCGACCACATCGCTGTGGCCCAGGGCCAAACCTTGTTCGCGCTGGCCCAAAGCGAGTGAACGTGTGGTGTGGGCGACGTCCAGCACGGCACCAAACTCCCAGCCTTTGCTGTTGGGGCTGGGCTGAGGATTGCTCGCCGTTTGGGCTTGTGCAGACAGTGCGGCGAGTGCAGCCGCCAACACGCCGAGTGAGTGAAGGGTTTTCATCGTTTGATGCCCAACCACACGGCGTTCGATGGAACGTAGCCCAGATCACGGCGAGCCGTGATCGCATTCGTACTGCTGTTGAGCACCACGAGTTTCTGACCTGCGGGGTCGGTGATGTAGACCTCGTCACGTGCACCGTTGGCGGTGATGACGGGCCAAGGTGCGGCGGTGGGCATCACAGGCACGGCCCCGGTGATGCGGGCGGCATTCACCCAGGCATTGCCTTGGCGCTGCAAGACGATCAAGGTGCCCGTGTTGTCGAGGATGTAAAAACGCGTGCCGCTGCGGTCAAACCCATGGGCGCGGCGAACAGTGCCTGTGGTCCAGCCGGTGGGTTGCAGCTCGGTCGCGCTGGCTGCATCGCCGCTGATGGCGTAAAAGCGCGTGGTGACCGGTGCGGGCGCCACCCCTTCGCTGGCAATGCCGATGAATTGGCCCGGCAGTTTGGGGTGGCCCGCCAGGGTGCCCACACGCAGCGGCGTGGTCACTTTCTGGTCGGTCACGGCCGTGCTGCTGGTGTGTTTCACTAAGAGCACACCGTCCAAACAACCGGCCACGGTGTAGCTGCCCGACGAGTAGCTGCCGTGCATGCCATCACAGCGGGTGCTGAGTTGGCGATCAAAGGTGTAGCCACTGCCGCTGCGCTGGTACAGGTTCAAATGGGTGGGCAAGGTGTCAGGTGCGTCTGCCGCACGCGAGACGGTCAGCAGCTTGTTGTCCACCGGCTCGCCCAGGCCGTGGATGGGGAAGCTCAGGTTCAGGCTGGCCACCACTTGGCCCGAGGCGATGGACGACTCGGTGATCAAACGTATCCCGGCGTTTTGAACAGGCGTGGCGGTGGCATCACCGTCCATGAAGAAGGCGGCTTGTTTACCTTCTTGCACGTCGTAATGGGTGGGTCTGGAGCCTGTGAGCTTGAAGGACATCAACTTGGATGCTTCCTTGTAGTCGTGCAGGTGATCCACATGGTCTTCCTGCCAGATGCCGCCGTCCACAAACTGCACGAGGTCTTGGGTGCGCTGAACGGCCACTGCGTAACGGCTGCCTGGGCTGGCATAGAGCCCGGATGGTTCGTTGTCCAGGGCGTGGCTGGCCTGCACGGTGTTGCTGTCCAGGTCGTGAATACGCAAGGTTTTGGCTTTGCTCTCGGTGAGTGCGAGGCGGCCTGAGGTGTCGATGGTGGTGGCCACATCGCGGTTGCCGCCCGCGTCATCACCGCCGCCGCCGCAGGCCACCAGCAAGGTGGCCGCAGCCAAGGCGGTCAGTGCATGGCGAAAAGGTTTGAAGGTTTGGTTTTGCATGGTGCGATTTCCTGGAAAAAGCAGGTTGAGTAAGAGATGAAACCGGTTCAAAAAACGGCTGTGCAGCAGTAAAAAGATCAGGCGTCGGCGGACTCCGCCGATTGCTGCCACTGCGGAAACGGGTCGCGCAATTCCGCCCAACCTTTTTTTCCTTTGCGCGTTTCGGTGAAGTTCAAATGCATGGCCTTCCACGCCAACTCGATGGCGGCGCGGTCCATGCCTTTGCCAATGAAGACGACTTCATTGAGCCGATCGCCGTAGGGCTCTTTCCAGCGGGCGTCAATGTTGCGGCGCTCGTCCGTGCCCTTGGCGGGCCACCGTTCACGTGGGGCCGCCGCCCACCAGCGGCCCACGGGCTCGTGGGTGGCGGTGTTGCCGGCGCGGGAGT